>TARA_R110001592_G_scaffold339735_1_pt1 | contig 10212 bp, 12 predicted proteins | sample TARA_R110001592 | Tara Oceans TARA_R110001592 (sample SAMEA4398387) | marine metagenome | biome: Polar Biome; feature: [SRF] surface water layer (ENVO:00010504); material: water (ENVO:00002006), including particulate matter (ENVO:01000060) such as... | depth 5 m | reverse complement strand
GACTCTAAGGGTGGTAACGGGTTAACATTTTTAATGGACCACTTTACAGATATAGAAGAAATAGGGTGTGTACAATTTACTAAATCGGACGTGGTTAGAAATCCATTAGTAGCTAAAATAGAAAGAGTTTTTGATTCTTTACTAAAATAATTTATAACACTACATTTAGATATGATTATAAGCGTAAGTATAAATGGTGTTTTAAGAGACATTCTTTCTAGGTTTGAGGAAATTTATAACAAGTACCACGAAGATGGTGTTACTTCTGAGGTTATTACTCCTGATTTACTTAATTATACCCATTTTAAATCACATGAAGAACTATATAAGTTTGTATATGACGAATCACCAATGGAGATATTTGGTCAATCTAAAGAGATGGAACAGAATGTTATAACCCATTTAACATCATTATATAAGTCCATGCCTAAAGACTATAAACTTAGGGTGATAGGTGATGATTTAGGGAGAGCTAAATCATCAACATTATGGTTTTTGGCTAAATATGGAACATCTTGTGACGAGATTTCGTTCTACAACTCAACAACAGTAAACGAAATGTGGGATAAGACAGATATTTTTATTACTGCTGATGTTGATATTATTGACTCAAAACCTGATGATAAGGAATTAATAATTGTTAATAGACTACATAATGAAGGTCATGAATGTGATATGAGAATTGATAGTCTTAAACAAATAAAATCATTTGAAGAAATTTATGAACTTGAAGAATAATATCAGTAATTTAAAACTTAAGATTGGTCCTGAACAACTTTATTTTGATGTGGACGAACTAATGGCTAATATTGAAATGTCTGGAGATAGGGATGGAGAACCTACTACGGAAATAAATCTTCCTAGGTTTGAGTTTTTTAAACTTATGTTGGATACTACTTGTGGAATTGTTGAAGAAGTCGATGATAACATGGGTATAATTTCTTTAAATAAAATGTCCGTACCTTATAAATTAGCTTTAAACACTCTAATAAATTATAAAATAATAAAAAAACTTTAACAAAGAATGGAAAAACAATTACAACAATTAGAAAATGGGTTAGATAAACTTAAAAACAAAGGTTCCAAAATCTATTTCCTTACTCAAGATACCGAGGGTAACGCTATGGCCTCGGTGGAAACAAACTATCGTTATGTTAAATACCTTATTAATGCTGGATATGACGCTCAAGTGTTATATGAAAAAGCACAATATAAAGGTGTTGAATCTTGGCTTGGTACTGATTATTCAGAATTACCACACTCAAACATTGAGTCTGGTGAATTGAAGGTTGGTCCACAGGATTTCGTAATCATACCGGAATTATATGGTAATACATTAGAACAACTAATGAATATGCCTTGTACTAAGATTGTATTATCACAATCACACGACTACATTTTAGACTCACTGAATCCTGGATTTGGTTGGTCAAACTATGACGTTACAAAATGTATAACAACTACTGAAGAACAAAAAAAGTATATATTATCGATATTCCCATCAATACAAACAGATGTTATATCACCTAGTATACCTGACTATTTTGTTGCATCAGAAAAACCTAAAAAACCTATTATAGCTATACACACAAGAGACCAAAGAATGACTATGAAGATTATTAAAATGTTTTACCTACAAAACCCACAATTTAAATGGTTAACATTTAGAGATATGAGGGGGATGTCAAAAGAAGAATTTTCTAAGGTATTAGGTGAATCATGTGTATCTATATGGGTAGATAGAATTTCAAGTTTTGGTACTTATCCGTTAGAGTCTATGAGGTCTGGAACTCCTGTTATAGGTGTTTTACCTACTATGAAACCAGAATGGTTAACAAAAGAAAACGGGATTTGGTCACAGGATGAAACAACAATTGTTAGTACAATTTCTAACTTTATGAAAAATTGGTTGGAGGATTCATTGCCTGAGGAGTTGTATAAATCTATGGAATCATCATATAAACCATATAGTGTGGAGAAAGAAATGGACTCGGTTTTGAGTTATTTTGAAGCATTAGTAATGGAAAAAGTCACAGAATTTGAGGCTTCAATTAATAAACTTAAACCAGTAGAAGAAAATATATAATTATGAATAGTAAAAACATTACAGTAATATTACCTGTTCACGACGTGTCGGGTGATTTCGAAACATGGTTCAAAAAAGCTGTTACTAGTGTAGAACAATCAAGGGTTAAACCTGGAAAACTTATGGTTGTTTGTTCTGATAACTCTGAAGTGAAATCATATATGGATAAATGGGAACAACCAAAAGATGTTAACATAGAGGTTGTTTACAATAACGGTGACACATCTTATTGTGGTCAAATAAATTACGGTGTAGAACTGATGAACTCGGAATACTTTTCAATATTGGAATATGATGATGAGTATTCTAATATATGGTTTAAACAGTTTGATGAGTATGTTGGTCATTATGATAACGTGGATATATTCTTACCATTAGTTGTGGATACAGACCAATCCGGCCAATTTATTGGTTTTACAAATGAAGCTTTATGGGCAATGGGATTCTCTGAAGAGGTTGGTTACCTAGATAATAACACGTTATTAAAGTATCAGAATTTCCAAGTTAGTGGTATGATTATGAAGGTTGATAAGTTTGAGGAAATAGGTGGTATGAAAGCTTCTATGAAATTAACATTTAATTACGAATTTTTATTAAGAGCTTCTTATAACGACACAGTTATCATGACAATACCAAAAGTGGGGTATAAACACACCAACCAACGTAGTAATTCACTTTTTTGGAACTATAAAAATACGTCAGAATCAAAGCTTGAGCAAGATGAAGCTAAATTCTGGGTTGATACCGCTAAGAAAGAATACTTTTTCTCAACGGATAGGGAGGTTCAATATAAAAACTAGGAACCTTGGGAAGAAAAAGGGTACATAAAATGTATTTTGGTCCAGACCAGGAGTCAGCTGTTAGAGTTTTTCTAACAGCAACTACTTGGGACCAGAAAAACAAGGTATATAACGAGTTTCTTCGTGAACCATTAATCAAGATGATTGAGAGTATTATTCGTAGGTATAGATTATATAGACCAAATATGGACTTTACGGATATACATACTGATACACTGTCATTCCTTGTTACAAAAATGGATAAGTTCAAGCCAGCTAAAGAAAAAAAAGCTTATTCATATTTCGGAACAATTTGTAAAAACTACCTTATGGGTCAGATTATGAAGGACAATAGGAATAGAAATAGAAAAATTTCATACGAAGATATATCTTATAGTTTAGAAAGTAAGGAGGAACTATCTTACACAATATTTGACGATGAGTTAGCGGTTGAAACGGTTTTTGAAAATCTGTTATCCGAACTAAACGAGTTTGTTAGAGAAGAACGTCTTAGTATTAACGAAGAAAAGGTTGGTTACTGTCTTATAGACGTGTTTGAAAACTACGAACAAATCTTTATAGCTGGGAAAGGAAATAAATTTAATAAGAACATCATACTATACCAACTTAGAGAGATGAGTGGGTTAAACACAAAAGAAATTAGAACTGCCCTTAAACCATTTAAATTATTATATACTGATATGATTGAAAGGTTAGTGAATATGTAAAAACAGATATTTATAGATATGCCTAGACCAAAAAGAAAAGAAATTAAACTAACCAATGAAAGTGCTTTGGGTTTAATGCAGGAAATCTATAATGAATGTGTTGAACAAAGAACGACAGCTATACGAATCCAAAACAAAATGATTGGGTTTATGAAAGAGGCTGCTGACATGTCACTTATAGGTCCAGTACTTAAAGAACAACAGAAAATAGTAGACTCAGCGATAGATAAGAAATTAAGTTTATCTAAACTAATGGCTAGTATAATGTCCAAAACAATAGACAGTAAAGGCTCTGATAGTCTTGATGGTGACATTAGGGAAGCCTTAACAGAAATGTTAAATACATCGTCTGATGATAAAAAAGATAGTACTGACACAACTGTAAATTACAAACTGTAATGGGAGATACTCAGAATTCACAAAGGGATATATTCGCTAAGATTCAGGGTTTAACAGCGTTTTTAGATACTACCGAACAGAAAAGGGATAGAGAAAACTTAAAGGAGTGGCAAGATACTTTTGAGGCTCTTCGTGACATAACAAATAACCCACTACCATTTTTAATAGAATTATACAAAAACATACACGGTAAAAAAAATAATAGAAAAAAACAATCCTTACCTAAAAGATTTCGTTCAGCTAAGAAAAAAGATAAAAAGGGTAAAAAGGGTGATGAGGAATTTGAGGACACTAAAAAACCGTTTCTAGAAAAGTACCACCTTAATGAATTTACTGATGGTTGGTTGGGTGAACTTAATGATATAATTAGGCAATCAGTCATGAACGTCATTCCTCGTGTGGACGACATTCTTTATGAAGAAATAATTAAAGCTTTTAATTGTGACTTGACAACACTTGTTCCTGTTGTTGGTGATGGACTTAATAACCCTATAGAAATAGAAGTGCCTGAAATAGATTTGTTAAAACACTTATTTAATGACCCCAATTCTGATGTTGGTAAGTACATGTATGAATCGTCTGGTCTTGGGGGTAGTTATCCACCGGGACAAACCCCTTACCCAGTAAATAGATTTTTAAGAGACTTAGTATATAATGCTGGGGCTAATATTGATGGTGTGGCTGATAGTCATAAAACAATATACGGTAAAAGTGGTAAACCGTTATTTGACATGAAACTTGTGTCTACCCCACCCTCGATTCCTAGATTTCAAATTTTTCCGTACTATAAGGTTGATACCGGTAACGCAAATTACCAATCCGCTCCTAACCCAGCTGTTCCAGGGCAGGGAACTAAATTTACATTTATAGAATGGCTTAAGGATTATTTTGAGAATACTCGTATTATAGAATTCCAAAACCTGATAGGAGCTTTGTTAGAAATACTTACTGGGTTTATGAGTGTTAGGAATAAATCGTTTAGTATTCAAGATATGAAGGCTATGGAGTGGTTTACTAATTTCATGACTAACGTATTAGAAGCTTGTGACGGTGACGAATTAATTGGTCCCGATACTGAATCGGTCAGTCATCAAGAAGAGTTATTTGACTCCGACAATTTCTTTGATTTTACTGTTGAGGAGGAACGAGCTATGGAACTTGAGGTTAATCGTAAGAAAAATAATGTGTTAACTTTAGAAAGTTGTGGTTCAGTAGACATACCGGTAGATAATCAATTGGTTGATGACGCTGTTGATGATATACTGGCTACTTCGGTAACCAGTGAAAAAATGAAGCGTTTTAACTTACTGTTACAACAGTTATCTCGTCACTCAGCTAAAGAATCTGGTTACGATTTAGGTTTAGGTAGTATAACCCTTCCGGTGGAAATTGATTTTAAGGAGAACCTTCTTAAGAAGTTACCTCAGATATTAATGTATTCCGTACTTTCACCTAAATCGGTATTACCCATAGTATTAACTGGTAAAATAATGAACCAGAGTGGCCAACTATGTACATCACTTAAGTTATTTGCAAAGATATTCAAAAGGGTTTTGATTCGTGTTATTAAAGAAATATTAAAGGAGGTTTTAAAGTATATACTAATAAAGGTTAAGAACGCTATACTTCGTATGATTAGACAGATGATTAAAGAGAAGTTAAGTGAACAAATGAAAAAGAAGATTCGTTTGATACGTAAGTTATTAGATATATTGTTGCCTTTAATTAACGCTTTACAGAACGCTAAAAACTGTCAAGAAATATATAACATATTATTAGGCATTCTGGCTGCTAACATGCCTGATATACCATTTGGTGTACCTCCGTTCTTATTAGCTGCGGCTAAAATGAGACCAGGAACAAGTGCATTAGGTACTTTCGAAAGACATATAAATAAGTTACAAGCTTTAGGTGTTCATACTGGAGACATGCCTGACGGTTCACCAAATACAGGGTTACTTGTCGACTTAGCTAGATTTCAAGCTAGAGAAGAAGAAATAAATGATAACGGTAAAACCGAAACAGTAATTATGAATGGACAAGTAATAACACCAGTAGGTCCAGGTCAAATAGTACCGTTTACAAAAACATCTGGTTCAGGTTCAATGTAATTATGAAAGAATTTTTTAAAGAATATAAAAATAAACCTAATAAGGAACTATTAACTATGTTAGAAAGTCTTAAGTCTGAATTTAACAAGACCAAGGAATTAATAGTTACTTTATCACACCATATGGATGATACTGAAAAAAAGTTCAAAATTGTGGAGTCGGAAATAAAAAAACGTAATATATAATGGGTGATAATTCTTTTTCGGATAATTTAAAACGTGCTCTAGGTATAAAAACATCTAGTACATATGGTTTTGCTGAATGTATAGATAATGCTGACCCATTAAGGATTGGTCGTATCAGGGCTTTACCCCTATCACCAAACTCTACTGACAAAACCTTAACTGATAAAGAAGTTGCTCCTTGGTCAACGTCAGACCCTCACATATACTTATCCATGATACCATATCATATTAATGTTGTTCCTATGAAGGGTGAATTGGTTATGGTGATGGCCGCTGATGGATATAAGGATACTCTTGATAAGATTTATGTTGGTCCTGTTATTTCACACCCATCAAAGTCTAAAATGGATAAGTCATCAAATGCTATTAGAATGACATCTAAGAATAACCAAGGAGTTCTTGGTGAACCTTACCTATTAGGTAACCCAAATACTGATGTGTTAAACCCAAAATCATCCAAAAAGGGTGTTTTTCCAAACCCTGAAGATGTAGCTTTAATAGGTAGAGATAATACGGATATTATATTGGGTATGAGGGAAAGTTCAATGCCTGACGAAAGTGATGAAAGTAAGGAGAATTGGTATCCACAAATATTAATCAGGTCTGGTAAATTTAAACAGGTCACGGACTCAACAATACCAGATAGGTATGAAAAACCGTCATTTATACAATTAAACACATTTAACAAAAAATACACATATGAAGAAGAGGAAGAGGCAGATGTTAAAACTAACGACACCCACCTTAATTCTATGATTGTTTACCATATTGACCCAACAACATTAAGTTTAACCACCTCAACAAATTCTGGTTATGTCGCTCTTTATGAGGTTAACGAATTAAATAAAATGGGTGGTGAATATAAAAATGAGGATATACCCGGTATCACCAGTGGTATATTAAATGAGCCTCTGGTTAGGTCAAATTTTACATCTTTATCTATAAGTGAGGCTAGAACATTAATAAACGACTTTATATCAAACATTGATTCTAATGATTTTGTATCTTTAAGAAAAACATTAGTATCACCAGACTCAATAAAAAAACAACCTTCAATAATACACCCACTATATTTTAGACCAGATATGGGTAACCTGGAAATTATGGAGGCATCTAAGCCTTCAGGACCAATTCCAACACAACCACAGTTTGATTTATGGAAAAATGATTTAGTTAGTGGGGTACAAAATAAAGTTAAATTATCTGGGGTTAAAACAAAAGGGTATGGTTTAGCTTTAACATCTGAAAAACGTGAGGTTAAAACAGAAACCTCTACTAAGATGGTAAAGAAACTAAAATTACAAGGTGGTAAACAGGGTTTTGTAACAATAGGTTCTGATAAAGTTTATATTTTCTCACATGACGCTACTGATTTAGGTTATATTAACCTATCAGACACATCTTATGGTGTTTCACAGGAGAAATTAATAACAGATATAGACGGTAAAACAAATTCTATGGTTAGAGGTGAGGAATTATTAAAATTACTAGAAAAAATGGTAGATTTTATAGAAGGTCATACTCACGATTATCACGCTCATACCTGTTGTCCACAAGCTAAAGATACCTCATGTAACATTCCTGAGATTAGAACTATATTAGCTGAAGCACCAATAAAGGTATTAAATCAAAATATACGTATTAACTAGATATTTATATAAAAAGCTAATTTTATGTCGATACATAGGTCATACTTTAATAAGAACAACACAATAATATCAGATAGTCTAACTAACACTGGTAGAAATCCTGTAACACAGTTATTCTACGGTAGAAGTACTAGTAAATGTGTGTACACTGGAAATTCTGGTGATACTTGTGATGGGGCTACAGGTTTCACAAAAACATTTAGTAATAACCATAGTAGGTATATATTTAATATAGACTTATCAGATTTAAGAGTTAAGGCTAATAGCTGTTGTGTTACTACTTCTGCTTTAACACATACCCTTAAAATGACAAATACTAGTAACTTTGATGATACTTTGATAAACTCTAATATATTAATGAATGATACTCGTAGAGCTACGTCATTCGAATTAATGTTATTTAAAGTTACTGGTTATACTTGGGATGAAGGTGTTGGATATGATTATCAGGTACCTCATGTATCACTTGAACCACAATATAATACTACTCAGTCAAAGAGACCTAGTAATTGGGATTTTGCTGATACTGTAACCAATTGGTTGGTTCCTGGTACTTATGATAACACTCAGTTCCAGTCACCAACAACGTATACTGTGTTAGCTACACAAAGATTTGACCATGGTAATGAGAATATATCGTTCAGTAGTGTGGCATTAGATAATGAAATAAACGGCGTACTAGCTCCAACTCCTACTATACCTGTTGTTTATGGTATAGCTTATGTACCACAACTAGAACAAATAACCGGGTCAACAGAATCTTATTCGGTTGGTTTTTTTAGTAGGCATACACAGACGTTCTACGAACCATTCCTGGAAACCACATATGATGATTCAATACGGGATGATAGAGGTAATTTCAATATAGGTTGTTACAATAACCTATTTTTATATGTGTATGATTGTGATGGTAATCCAATGTGTCTAGATTATGACCCAACTGTAACAATTGTAGATTGTTTAGGTACTACCGTATCAACACTTACAGCTACATCATTAACCTGTGGTGCTTATTATATACAGTATAACGCTATTTCAGTACCACAAACACCACCAGTACAATATGAGGACGTTTGGTCTAATATTAGTATAGGTGGTATAATACAACCACCAATAACCAATGAGTTTATTATACATGATAAAGGTTACTCAATAGGTACAAACATAACTAGTCCAAAAATATATGGGTATTCGGTTTCGGGTATTAGGGAAGATGAAAAGATTAAGAATGGTGATACAAGAAAGGTTTATGTCTCAGCAAGAGAACCTTACACCACAAACAAGTCTGCATTAGTGGATAATATACAATATAGGTTGTACGTAAGGGAGGGAAACACACAAGTTGAGGTAATACCTTGGACATTGGTTAATAAGACATTTACGGCCAACTATTTCCTTTTAGATACATCATGGATGATTCCTAACGAATACCACCTAGATATCAAATCAACTTCCAACCAACAAGTAGATACTTATAGTAAAGTAATAAAATTCCAAATAGTTAACGAAAAATGAAAAAAATAAAAATTACAGAAAATGAATTAATCACACTTATAGAAAAGATTGTGAATGAACAAGCTACAGGTGTAGCTTTTGGGGGTTTCGGAGAGAATATGGGATTCTCAAAACCTACAGATAAGTATGAAGAACTTAATCTAGAAGGTGACGATATCGAAGATGAGGTTGCTGAAGAAGAGTTTAATGAGTCTGAGATTGTGGAAAGATTAAGAAAACGTATGGGCCCAAGAAAATTTCCAGATAAAAAATAAAACAAAATAACATATATAATAAAAAAAACCACCTAATAAGTGGTTTTTTTGTTTTTATATCTCTTCGTCTTCGTCGTAATCATATTCATGAGTCACAACTGTTCTACTAGGTTCAGGTTCTTCCTCAACTGGTTCTGGTGGGGTATTACCAAAATTTTCTGACGCTGTAAATCCTAATCCAGCCATAACAATCCACTGTAAAGATTCAAACATATTGTCAGCAACTTCAAAATCCCAGAATAGATTAGCTACATACCCTATTATCATAAATGATAGACATATAAATGTTACAACTCTTTTACTTGATACTTTACTTCCGCTACTTAACATGTTTTTTAAAAAATTCATAGTTTTTGTTTTTATTATAAATATCATCATATAAAAAAAAGCCCTCATAAAGAGGGCTTTTTTAGTAATATAAGTGTTAAGATTTATTATCTTAATTCTTGCATATCGAACGTTCTAACACCGTCAACCTGAATCTTACCGTAGAATCTGTTGTTTAC
>TARA_R110001592_G_scaffold76099_2_pt1 | contig 10222 bp, 3 predicted proteins | sample TARA_R110001592 | Tara Oceans TARA_R110001592 (sample SAMEA4398387) | marine metagenome | biome: Polar Biome; feature: [SRF] surface water layer (ENVO:00010504); material: water (ENVO:00002006), including particulate matter (ENVO:01000060) such as... | depth 5 m | reverse complement strand
ATATTTCTCATGAATTTAGAACGCCTTTAACGCTTATTTTAGGACCCCTGCAAAATATTTTATCAGACTACAAAGGCAGTAGTAAAATGTATAAAAAATTGTTGGTGGTAGAAAATAGTGCCAACCATTTATTGCAATTAATTAATAGGTTAATGGATTTTAGAAAGCTAGAAAACAACCTTTTTAAACTAGAGGCTGCAGAAGGTAATATTGTAAAATTTTTAAAAGAAATCTTCTTATCGTTTACAGAATATGCAAAAGATGGTGATTACGATTTTAATTTTCATACCACAGAAGATGTTATTCTAGTCTATTATGATCGTTATAAATTAGAACGTGTTTTTTATAACTTAATTTCTAATGCTTTTAGATATACACCAAAAAACGGCGCAATAAACATCAGAATAAAAGAAGAAAACAACAGCATCATAATTTCTGTAGAAGACACAGGCGTTGGAATTCCTTTAGAAAATCATGAAAAAATATTTGATCGATTTTTTGAAGTAACTGCAAATAACAAACCAGATACTAATTACAATAAAGGAACAGGAATTGGTTTATCAATTGCAAAAAACATTGTAAATCTTCATAAAGGAACCTTAAAAGTTAAAAATAATAAAAATAATACTGGCTCTATTTTTAATGTAACGCTACCAGCAGGAAAAGATCATTTAAATGAAGATGAAATTATAAAAGATTTTAAATTTAGCGATGATGTTTCTCAATATGTAACGCAATTAAATGAACCTATAATTATTTTAGAAGATGAATTAACCGATAAAATAAATGATACAGAAAAGAATACGATACTCTTAGTAGAAGACAACAAACCGCTGCGTAAATTTATGAAAGGTTTATTAAAAGAAAACTACAATATTCTAGAAGCAGAAAACGGTAAAATCGCTTTAAAAATAGCCATAAAATATTCTCCGAATTTAATTGTTAGTGATGTTGTGATGCCAATTATGGTTGGTACAGAATTGTGTTCAGAAATTAAGGGTAATATAAAAACAAGCCATATTCCTATCATTTTATTAACTTCTAGATCGTCCTTAATTTACAAACTTGAAGGATTAGAAAGTGGTGCAGACGATTATATAAGTAAACCTTTTAATGTTGATGAATTTAAAGTAAGAATTAAAAATTTACTAGAAACCACTAATAGACTAAAAGAAAAATTTTCTAGCAATGATTTATTAGCACAAAGTGAAGTTGTTGTTTCTTCTTTGGATGAAAAACTATACAAAAGATCTTTAGAAATTGTGGAAGCAAATATCTCTAATGAAGATTTTGATATTCCTTATTTCTGTGCTGAATTAGGGGTTAGTAGAACCATGTTATTTATCAAAATTAAAGCTTGGACAAATTTTACACCAAACGATTTTATTCAACATTTAAGAATGAAAAAAGCAGCACAATTATTAGAACAAGGAAAAATAAATATTTCTGAAATAAGTTATAAAGTTGGTTTTAAAAACCCAAAATATTTTAGCAAATGCTTCTTTAAAAAGTTTGGAGAAACACCTTCTCAGTACTCTAAAAAGTTTTCTGAATTTTAATTATCACTTTTTTACACGCTCAAACATAAAGCTATACTTAGGATTGTATTATTTTACTCCCTATTTAGGATTATTAGAACAACCAATTAGCTTACTTTTAAAAAGGAAAAATTACCTAAAAAAAAACTTTGCAGATGTTAATTCGGCGTTAATTATTTTAAAAATTACCACTTTTTAAAAAAAAAATGATTGATACTGTTAAAATAACATACAAATAAGATAAAATAATATATATAAATTGTATATTTGGCGAACCAGTTTGGTTTACCAATTTGGTTTACCAAAAAATAAATCTTTTAAAATCTTTTAAAAATTAAATTTTATGTTAAAAAACAACTCAATTAAAAAAATTAGCACTTGCTTCTTTCTGTTGGCTTCGCTTTTTACTTTTGCTCAGCAAAAAGTAACTGGTAAAGTAACTGATGGCTCAACTGGAAGTCCCTTACCAGCCGTATCAGTGCAATTAAAAGGAACAACAACAGGTGCAACAACAGATTTTGATGGTAAGTTTACCATTACTACTAATAAAGCTGAGGACGTTTTAGTCTTTAGATATTTAGGTTACAAAGTTCAAGAAATTACAGTAGGCAGTAACGCTGTCTTAAATGTTAAATTAATTGAAGATTCAAATGCATTAGATGAAATTGTAGTTGTTGGTTACGGTGCTCGTAAAAAGAGTGATATTACTGGTGCTGTATCTTCTGTGAAATCAGAAGAATTAACAGCATTTCCTGTATTAGATGCTGCTCAAGCATTACAAGGTCGTGCAGCTGGTGTAGTTGTGCAATCTAATAATGGTGGTGAGCCAGGAGCTCCTGTTAGTATAAAAATTAGAGGTAATACATCTATTAGCGCAAACAGTTCTCCTCTTATTGTTGTAGATGGTTTTGTGGGCGCTACAATGCCACAAGCTAATGACATTCAATCTTTAGAGATACTAAAAGATGCATCTGCTACTGCTATATATGGTTCTAGGGGATCTAACGGAGTTGTGTTAGTAACTACTAAGAAAGGTAGAAGTGGTAAACTTTCTGTGGAATTAAATACTACGTATGCAGTTCAAAACACAGCTAATAAATTAGATTTATTAAACGCAAGTGAATTTACAGATTATCAAAACCAAATTAGAGCTAACGCTGGCAATACTACTCCATATCCTCAAGGAACTTCTGATACAGATTGGCAAGACTTAATTTATACATCTGGTAATACTGCTAACCATCAAGTTTCTTTTTCAGGAGGTTCTGATAAAATGAACTTTTATGCTTCTGGTAACTATTTTAAACAAGATGGTATTATCGTTAATTCTGGTTTTGAAAGAGCAACATTCTTATCAAACATAGATGCGCAAGTAACAGATAAATTAAAAGTAGGAATGAATCTTTTTGGAAGTAGAGGTACAAAAAACGGAGTTGCAACTCAATCAACTGGTTCTAATGGTGTTGGCGCAGGTGGAGATGATGTAATTTCTTTAGCAATGAGATATGCACCAGATCAACCAGTAAGAAATGCTGATGGTAGTTTTAATTCTGGTAATACAGTAGGTGATCAAGTTGATAATCCATACGCTGTTGCTACTGAAAGAGTAGATGAAACTAAAACTGATAATTTTAGAGCAAATCTTTATGGAAGTTACGATATTTTAGAAAGTCTTACATTCAAAACAACTTTTGGTTTAAGTACTACAAATTTAACTCAGGGTACATATAATCCATCAACATTAGCAGTTACTGCTGGTAGTATTGGAGGAAGAGCAAGTGTTACAAACGCTAAAAAAACAGATGTATTAAGCGAAAATTACTTAACATATAAAAGAGAAATAGGTAAAGGTAGCTTAACGCTATTAGGAGGTATGTCTTACCAAAAAACTACAACAGAAGCATTTTCTGCAGCTGGTACAGGTTTTATTTCAGATAGTTTTTCATTCTATGCTTTAGATAAAGCAACAGGTTTATTACAACCAGATTCTTCTTTGTCTGAAGTTGAAATTCAATCTCAATTTGGAAGGGTAAATTATGATTTTGATGACAAATATCTATTAACTGCTACTGTAAGAAGAGATGGTGCTTCAAACTTTGCAGCTAATAATAAATATGCGATATTCCCTTCTGCTGCTTTTGGTTGGAAAATGTCTAATGAGAACTTTTTAAAAGATAATGAAACTATTTCTGACTTAAAGTTAAGACTTAGTTATGGTGTTACAGGTAACCCTTCTATTAGCCCTTATCAATCTTTAGCAAGATTTGCTAGTTTGTATGCTTCTAGTAACGGACAAACTGTAAATGCAATTACTCCAGATCAACCTGCAAATCCAGATTTAAAATGGGAATCTTCTTACCAAACAAACTTTGGTGTAGATTTAGATTTATATAATGGTATAGCAAAACTTTCATTAGATTATTATAACATTGATACTAAAGATTTAATTTTAGGAAATAACGGTATACCAGAATATTTCGGATTTGCAAATGATGAAATTTTAACAAACCTAGGACAGATTAATAACAGAGGTTTTGAAATTTCTTTAAACACAAGAAATATTTCTAACGATAACTTTAGCTGGAATACAGATTTTAACTTATCTGCTAATAAAAACAAAGTTGTAGCTTTAATTAACGATGCAGATTTATTTGATGATGCTTCTCCAAGTTATTTTAGTCATGATAGAACTCATGTATTAAGAGTAGGTGAAGAAGTTGGTCTTTTCTGGGGATATGAATACGCTGGTGTTTACCAAGGAGGTACTGCGCCTACAGGGACTCAAACTTTAACAGGTGGTGTTGCTGGTGATCCATTATTTATGGATATAGATGGTAATGGAAGTATTACTCAAGCAGATAGAACTACTATTGGTAACCCTAATCCAGATTTTAATTTTGGTATTACTAATAACTTTACATACAAAGACTTTGATTTAAGTATCTTTTTCCAAGGATCTCAAGGTGGTGAGGTTATGAATCTTACTAATGTTCAGTTAACAAATGGTGATGCAAATACTACTAGAGACAATTTTAATAGTGCTTGGACATCAACAAATACAAACACTAACACACCTCGTGTTGGAAATAATAGTAATAGAGAAATTTCTTCTCGTTTTGTAGAAGATGGCAGCTTTGTTAGATTAAAAAATATAGCTTTAGGTTATAATTTACCTTCAGAAATTTCTGAAAAATTAGGTGTGGATAAAGTAAGATTTTCTATGAGTGCACAAAACTTATTGACTTTTACTAATTATTCAGGTTTAGATCCAGAAGTAAGTTACTTTGGTGGTAGTGGTGTAAATAACGTTAAAAGTAATACTGCACAAGGATTTGATTTTGGAAATTATCCAACTGTAAAATCTGTTAACTTTAGCCTTAATATAAAATTCTAATCAATAATATAAAACACATAAAATATGAAAACATATAAATATTTATTTCTACTATTGATCAGTTTATCAATGGTTGAATGTTCAAATTTAGAAGAAGAGCCAGTAGGTTTATTAGCCCCAGATGGCTTCTTTAAAACAACAAAAGATATCGAAACAGCTGTAGATGGCGCTCTTACACACGCAATCTATGAACAATTTTGGGGAAGAAAACTTTCTATAGCATTAATGTTGCGTTCTGATATGGTAGATCTTGCTTCTGATGAAACAAGAAGAGTAGAGATGAATGATTTGACTACGCTTGCTAACAATGAAATGATTGCTAACTTTTGGCCAAGAACCTATCAAGGAATTGCTGCGGCTAATCAAGCAATTGCAGGTGCTGAAGACGTAGCTGTAGAAGATGCTCTAAAAAACCCAGTTATTGCAAGAGCTTATTTTACAAGAGCTTTTTATTACTTTCATTTAGTAAGACTTTTTGGAGATGTACCTTATATAGATAAACCAATAACAGATGCAGTTGCAGCAGGTTCTATTAGTAAAACACCTAAAGCAGAAGTATATGCTAAAATTATTTCAGATTTAGAATATGCTAAAACTTGGTTACCTAATACGCAAGCCTCTAGAGCAATACCTACTAAATCAGCAGCTAGTGCTTATTTATCTTTGGTGTATTTAACAATGGCACAATTTGATGACGCTAACTATAAAAAAGCTTTCGACGAAGCAAAAGATGTTATTACTAAAAAAGGTACTTATAACTTAGCTTTAGAATCAGACTTTCAAACTTTATTTGATGCTACTAAAATAGACGCTTCTAAAGAACCAATATTTGCATTAGATTACAATAATTTTGAAGCTCCTAATAATGGATATGATCAAATAGCTCCAATGACAGGTATTAGAGGAGATGATAGAAATGGTGGCGGTGGCTGGTCTGTTGCAGTTCCAAGTCTTAAAGTATATACTACATGGGCTGCTGGAGATTACAGAAGAGCAGTGAGTCTTGATGAAGTAGCTCCAATTGGTGGTGTTATGGAACCTTACACTAATTACACTGTAAGTGGTCATAAGTTTGCTAAAAACGTACCATATATTGCAAAATATACTCGTTTTCCTGGAGCATATGCTCGTGGAAATGCTAGAGCAACTAGCCATAACTATTCTATGATTCGTTATGCAGAAGTATTACTAATTGCTGCTGAAGCGGCTGTAGAAATAGGAGATAATGCATCTGCAATTACCTATATCAATGAAGTAAGAAGTAGAGCAAGAGCTGGTGGATCTTGGAATAGTACTGCAGCTAGTGCTGTGCCTGCAAACATTACAGGAACTGTAACAGTTAACGATGTACTTGAAGAACGTAGATTAGAATTTGCTTTTGAAGGTATCAGATGGTATGACATTGCCAGAAGAAAGTTAGGAACTACTGTATTTGGTGCTTCTGGACTAGAAGGAGCTAAAGCTGCTTTTTCTGCTGATGATTATTTATTACCATTACCTTCAGATGAGTTAGAAAGAAATCCTAACTTAATGCCACAAAATGCTGGATACTAAAAAATATTGAATTGATTTAAAAATCAATTATTAATATTCAATTAATTGGGTTTACAGCTTTAAAAAGTTGTAAACCCATTTTTTTTATACAGAAAAAAGACAATAAAAAAGTAAAACACTGATATGAAAACAATTAACACGATTTCAGAGCATCAAACAAGGTATTATTAAATATAGATTTGTACCATTCTATACCCTTTTTGTATTTCTATTTATTGTATTTTAAATACCTTTAAATCATATTACAAATTATTTTGCAATTAAAATATTATGATCAAAAAACCATTATTTTTCACATTATTTATAGTATTAAGTTCTCTAATTTCTTGTAAAAAAGAACAGTACAATTATCAAAAAGAAATAGAAAATAGATATTCAAAATTATTATCCTATCCTTTAGATTCTTTAGCGTTCCCTAGAAGCTACAATCCAAAAGAAAAAAAAATTAAAAAAGTACCATCAAAAGACTGGACTAGCGGTTTTTACGCAGGGAATATTTGGCAAATTTACGAATTAACAAAAAACCCAAATTATAAAGAATTAGCAAAAAAATGGACTGCCTTTATCGAAAAAGAAAAATATAATGACAAGACTCATGACATGGGTTTTAAAGTCTTTTCTAGCTTTGGCCAAGGTTTAAAGCAAGACCAAAGTAATCAAGATTATAAAGAAATTATTGTTAAAAGCGCACAAACGTTAAGTTCTAGGTATAACGATACTGTTGGTAGCATTCGTTCTTGGGATTTCAACAAAGAAAAATGGGATTTCCCTGTAATTATAGATAATATGATGAATTTAGAATTACTTTTCGAAGCTACTAGAATTTCTAAAGACAGTTCGTTTCATAAAATCGCTGTAAAACATGCAAATACTACCTTAAAAAACCATTTTAGAGAAGACAATAGCTGCTTTCATGTACTGGATTATAATCCAGAGAACGGTGCAATCAGAAAGAAAATTACGCACCAAGGTTTTAGTGACGCTTCCGCTTGGTCTCGTGGACAAGGTTGGGCAATTTATGGGTTTACCATGGCTTACAGATATACAGAAGATGAGAACTATTTAAACCAAGCAAAAGCAACTGCTGCGTTCTTCTTAAACCATAAAAACTTACCAGAAGACGGTATTCCGTATTGGGATTTTGATGCTCCAAATATTCCAAATGAACCAAGAGATGTTTCTGCAGGCGCAATTGTAGCTTCTGCTTTAATAGAACTTTATACATATACAAAAGATGAAACTTATATTAATTACAGTAAAAAATTTCTAGAAAACGTGCAGACATCTAGTTACATTTTACCTTCGGATATAGAAGCACCTTTTATACTAAATCACAGTTCTGGAGATTGGTCTAAAAGAGCAGAAATGGATGAACCAATTGTGTATGGAGATTACTATTTTTTAGAAACTTTAATTCGTTTAAAAAGTCAAGACAAAAATTAATACAAAAAAAAATCAAGTAATATTAAAAAAGAACAGTATGAAATTTACACATTTAACGCAACCAATTGTATCAAACTTTGTGCTTTTTTTTAGTTTGATTTTTTTCTTCTTTTCCTGCAATTCTAATTTGGAATCTTCAGCGAATATAACACGAACAAAAACGAACATTAACCAAAATTGGATGTATTTAGAAAATGATACAGAAAGTATTTCTGATGCTCTAAGTGCCCAAAATTGGCAAACAATAAATCTACCTCATTCTTGGAATAGTCTAGATGCTACAGATTTAGAACCAGGATATCGAAGAAGCGGCAGTTGGTATAGAAAAACAATTGATGTTTCTCTAAATTCAAATACTATTTACGAACTGTATTTTGAAGGTGTAAATATTACCTCAGAAATTTATATAAACAATACTAAAGTTGGCGTTCATATTGGCGGCTATATTGGTTTTACAATTGATATTTCTGATGCGCTTAAAACAGGACAAAACGAAATTATTGTAAGAGCAGATAATAGTTATGATCCAGAAATTATTCCATCACAAAAATCTGACTTTTTTATTTATGGCGGAATTACAAGAGATGTTTGGTTGCAAACAAAACCTAAAACACACTTAGCAAATCTAAAATATACAACTCCAAATGTTTCTAGTGAAAAAGCGAATTTAGAAGGAACTGTTTCGGTAATTAATGGAGATAAAACATCCAAAGTAAAAGTAATTTTAAAAGATACTGAAAACAAAATAATTACAGAAAGCAGTTTTTCTGTTGATAATGGTTTGGCTAAAATCAGTTTTGAAAACATTAAAGATCCTAAATTATGGGATACAGACAATCCTAATTTATATACCATTGAAGTTTCTTTAGTTGATGAAAATAATACTGAAAAAGATAAAATTTCTGACAAGGTAGGTTTTAGATGGTTTGAGTTTAAAGAATATGGTGCTTTCTTTTTAAATGGAAAACGACTCTTATTAAGAGGAACACACAGACATGAAGAGCATGCTGGTGTTGGCGCGGCAATGAGCAATGAGCAACACAGAGCAGACATGGAACTCATCAAAGAAATGGGAACTAATTTTGTGCGTTTGGCACATTATCCGCAAGATCCAGAAATTTACAAAGCCTGCGACGAATTAGGTTTGTTGGTTTGGGATGAATTGCCTTGGTGCAGAGGTGGTGTTGGTACTGATAATTGGAAGGCAAATACCAAAAATATGTTGACCGAAATTATCAATCAAAATTACAACAGACCAAGCGTTATTATTTGGTCTTTAGGGAATGAAATGTATTGGTTACCAGATTTTGAAGATGGCGGAAATAAAGAAAAAATAACTGAATTTTTATCAGAAATTAATGATTTAGCGCACAAATTAGATCCAACGAGAAAAACGGCAATCAGAAAATATTATGAAGGCGCAGCAATTGTAGATGTTTTTTCACCATCAATTTGGTCTGGTTGGTATTCTGGAAGTTACAAAAGTTACCAAAAAGCGATTGATTTATATAAAAAAGAATACAAATCTTTTTTACATGCAGAATATGGTGGCTCAAGTCATGTTGGTCGTCATACAGAAAATCCAATTACTGGTGAAGGCGAAATTCAAGCTGATGGTTGGGAAGAAGCAATTACACAAAATGACGTTGCAAACATTGCGCAAATTGGCGATTGGAGCGAAAATTATATTGTAGATTTATTTGATTGGCATTTAAGAATATCAGAAAACGATTCCACTTTTGTAGGCAATGTGCAATGGGCATTTAAAGATTTTGGAACCCCGCTAAGACCGGAAAATGCAATTCCGTATATGAATCAAAAAGGATTGGTTGATAGAGCAGGAAACAAAAAAGATGCATTTTATGTCTTTAAAAGTTACTGGAGCAATGAACCATTTACATACATAGAATCTCATACTTGGACAGAACGAGAAGGACCAAAAGGGTTGGCAAGAGATGTAAGTGTTTACAGCAATTGTAACGAAGTTGAGCTTTCGTTAAACGGACAAAATTTAGGTTCAAAAAAGAGAGATCTAAAAGCCTTTCCAGCTTCAGGTTTAAACTGGAATTTACAATTTAAAGAAGGTGAAAATATTTTGGTTTCAACAGGTAAAACTTCGGACGGAAAAACAGTTTCTGACCAACTTATTATAAACTATAGATTTACTAAAAACAGCAAATCGGAAGGCTTAAAGTTGTCTTATACAATTTTAGAAAACGGCAACTATTTGGTAACCGCAATTGCGCACGATTCAAATGGTTTGCGTTGTTTAGATTATGAAAATAGAGTTTAT
>TARA_R110001592_G_scaffold84138_2_pt1 | contig 10224 bp, 22 predicted proteins | sample TARA_R110001592 | Tara Oceans TARA_R110001592 (sample SAMEA4398387) | marine metagenome | biome: Polar Biome; feature: [SRF] surface water layer (ENVO:00010504); material: water (ENVO:00002006), including particulate matter (ENVO:01000060) such as... | depth 5 m | reverse complement strand
GCACACACTAAGGGACATAACTGGGACTCCATTGGCCTGGCCTATGTGGGAGGAGTAGAATCAGAGAGAGGCGAGAATGGAAAGTGGATAGCTAAAGATACTAGGACTGAAGCTCAAAGAGAGTCAATGGTAGATTTATTATGCCAGCTGAAAGATACTTACTCAAAATCTGTTATATACGGCCATAACAATTTTAGCAGCAAATCGTGTCCGTGTTTTGACGCAAAAAAAGAGTACGAAAACATAAGTAATAGATACTAATTTTATGGATATACATTTGATTATATTATTTCCTAAGTCGTTTATTTTTGGTATTGGATATATGGAGCCTGAGAAAGATTTTGAATACGAAGAGATTAATATATTTTTAGGGATTCTACAGATTCAAGTACGCTGGTAAAACGTTTTTACATATGAAGAAGAAATTTAAAGACACAAAGGTAGGACAGTTCCTTTTAGGGAAAAAAGGCTTATTTAGTAAGTTAGGAAATGCTTTGCCTGATGAAGGATTCTTAGGCATTTTAAAGAACCTTATAAACACTGATGACACTTTGCCACCAGAAGATAAGGAAACGGCCTTAAAACTGCTTGAAATGGACTTAGAGGAGATGCGTGGGGTTACTAAACGCTGGGCAAGTGATATGATTTCTGATTCCTGGCTTTCAAAAAATACACGGCCTCTGGTCCTGATATATCTTACTTTTATTACATCACTATTCGTGATCCTGGACTCATCAGGAAGTGCCTTTGCAGTAAATAGCGAATGGATTGAGCTGCTTAAGACATTACTAGTAACTGTCTATGTAGCATATTTCGGAAGCCGTGGCATAGAGAAGTACAAAGCTCTTTCTAAATAGTCATTTGCTGGTCTCAGATATTTAACATAACTTTACGCCATTTATTAGCAGTAACGTATTAGTCTAAGGTCTTAGCCTTAGCTCAGGACTAAGTATTAGCTCAGGGCTAAGCCTTAGCTAAGGTTTAGTATAATATAATAATAATAATAATAATAACTATTATAATAACTATTACGCGTATGAAGTTAGATTTGAAGATTGAGCATCTGGGGAAAGAAGAGTCAAAGATTGACGAGAAAGATATGTATCACATCAGTTTTAAGACTTATAATTCCACTATAGAGGGTAAGTTTGAAAGGAGTGAGATTAGACATATTATTCAAGTATTAGATAATGCTATAATATAATGCCTAAATCTACTCGCAGCAAATTAGTCGCTAAGGCTGATAAAGTATTTTCGCAATACATTCGGAATAGGAATGCTGATTCGAGAGGGTACGTGCCGTGTTTCACGTGTGGCAAGGTAGACCATTGGAAGTCTCAAGATTGTGGACATTTTATGAGTCGTAAACATTATAACACTCGCTGGGACGATGAAAACTGTCAAGTTCAGTGCAAGGGTTGTAACATATTTAGGCACGGAGAGCAATTCTTATTTGGCGTACATACAGACAAACTATACGGAGAGGGTAAAGCTGAGGAGCTACACTTTAAATCACGTCAAACAGTGAAGTTAAGCCAGCACGATATACAAGATATTATAGATTATTTTTCAGCTCGTTTGGTAAAGTTAAAAATTTGATTATATTTGCAGTGAGATTGATTGTTCGTAAATCTTAAATGTTAGATAAGAAGCCAGGGTATATCCCTGGTTTTTTTATGTCCTGTGCTGAGCTAATTCTTCTACGTATTTGGTTTTCTCGAATATTGTTCATAACTTTGCCGTATTATTAACATTTAATTCGAACATATGAAAACACACACATTTATTTATGGAGACGACTACGAGGTCTACTTCAAGTACGCACTAGGTAACTCTGGCGATTATGAGAATCCACCTGAGGAACACGAGGTTGAAATACTAAAAGTCTATGATATGATTGACGGCAAGCCACTTGATGAGGTTTCTGACGCTCATATTTGGTGGGCAGCAGAGCACGAAGCCTATGACTTAATTAATGAGGGCCTATGACATACGCAGAAGACTTATTGAGATTAAAACAGTTTCGCATAGATGCGATGGCTGGGAAAATAAACGAGCTAGAAAGCCGTATAGCCTACCTTGAGGCGAATATCGAGGTGTTAAATATTAATATTAAATCTAATTTTTATGAAAACGAGTAAAATCACTCACATTGAAAACAAAGGTACCTGGTCTAACGGAACGAAAACGTTCAACCGATTCCAGGTCAATTTTGCAAACGGAGACGATCCAATTTTTTTAGCCACTGGCGAGTTTAAAAAAGCCATAGGCGATGAAGTAGAGTATCAGATTAAAGATACTAAGTACAACACGGCTAAGCTGGTTTATACGGCACCTACGCCTGGAGCAGAGGCACCAGCACCTAAGTCATTCAACGCTGGTAACGGTAGAGAGCAGATAATCGTACGTCAAAGTATGGTTAAGGCTTCTGCAGATTTTCACGCTCAAAGAGGGCAAAGTGGTATTGAGGAAGTTATCCGAGATGCTCAATTATTAATTGATTTTATAAACTTAAAGTAATGGCAAAAGAATTCGTAGACGGAATAGTAGTAAAGAAAGGGCCCAAAGATTTTGTAGTAGCAAGGTTGGGTTTTAGAGCGACAGAGTTCGCTGATTTTCTAATCAAGAAAAAAGCTCATATTGAGAATAATAATGGTTGGATTAATGTAGATATCCTAAAGGCTAAATCAGACCCTAACAAGCTATATGCTAGTTTCGATGATTGGACGCCTAACAAGGTTGAAGCGTCAGACCATAGTCCTGACAGAGGTAACGACGACTTACCATTTTAATCAGAGAGGGGAGCCTTAAAAAGCTCCTCTTTTTTTTTATCCAATTTTTTTTTATAAATTACACACAATATTCTAACATATGTTAATAAATTTCGAACAAACAATGAAGAAGCTTAATGACGTCAGGACTGGCAAATTTAAGGAGGGATTAGGCCTAGGTGTTAAAGGGTTAGATGAACATATCAGATTCAAACCAGGCAATTTTAATGTGATTTTAGGTCACGCAAATGTAGGTAAGACAACAGTAGTATTATACCTGATGTTATTATACACCATAAAGCACAAAATACGCTGGCTGGTCTTTAGCTCAGAAAACGAAGCTTACAGTATTATAAAGAAGTTAATAGAGTTTATGGAGCAGAAGCCGATAAATAAGATTCCACAAGACGTGTACCAGAAGCAATCAAATTTTATTAATGATTATTTCAAGTTCGTAAATTGTGAAGATTTATTCACTTTTGATAAGCTCCTGAAATTAGCAGATGATATTAAAGCTGCTTGGGATTATCAGGGGTTTTTACTTGATCCTTATAATAGCCTTATAAAAAACAGAGAGGTCCTGAAAGGGATAAGTTCGCACGAGTATGATTATGAAGCGACATCACGAATGAGAATGTTTTGTAAAAACAAAAATATATCGCTCTGGCTTAATACTCACGCAAGTACTGAGGCGTTACGGAAGAGGCACCCTAAGGAAGATTTTTATGCTGGGCACCCTATTCCACCTATGGCTTCTGATGTCGAGGGAGGAGGTAAGTTTGTGAACAGAGCAGATGATTTCTTTGTGATTCATAGATATATACAACATCCACAAGACTGGATGCAAAGTCATATTCACGTAAGAAAGGTCAAAGATATTGACACTGGGGGTAGACCGACTCCAATGGACGATCCTATTCGTCTCAAGTCAATAAAAAATAATGTAGGTTTTGAGATTAATGGAGTGAATCCACTCAAGCCTGAGGTACATAAATTTAAAGAAGAGATTCCATTTTGAAAATACTAGAACTATTAGCAGCAAAACATAAAACCTGGGTTGAAATCACTATGACATTTGGCCTGGATAAAATGACGGCTGAGGATATAGTTCAAAATATGTATTTAAAGATACACGCCTGGTCTGAAAAAAATGAAGATAAGACTAAGATTATGTATAACAAAGATGAAGTTAATTATTACTTCGTTTTCAAGACTCTAAGGACTTTATTTTATGATTATTACCGCAAGGCTAGCAGAAATGCGAAAGGCGTAGAGAAGGAGCCTGAGCCATTGTCTGAGGATTATATATATGACTCGATTGATGCTGAAGTCAAAGAGAAGCATATTAAAATGATACTTGAGAAATTACATTGGTATGATAAAAAAGTGTTTGACCTGGTTTATAAGGAACAGATTTCTATGCTCCAGCTCAGCGAAATGACTGGTATAAGTTATTACTCTATTTATCGTACTATACAAAAGGTTAAGAAAACTATAAAAGCAAATATATGAGATTAGGAGATTTAGTATTCTATATAACCAAATACACTGGTATTCGCTGGCTGGTTAAAACCATTAGCAAGATATTCGGTGTAGATTGTGGGTGTGATGAAAGACGACAAGACTGGAATAATATTAAAATAAAGAGATATGAAAGGAGAGATTAAAATGTCAAAGGAAGATTATCAAGACTGGTATAAGTTCTTGAACAAAGAATCAGATAGGTTGCATAAGCCTGAGGTAGACCTGATCGTGAATCTACACGCTAAGTACTTTAATCATAAGCTTAAATATCCGTGTTCTTGTAGTCCTAAGACGTATAACAAGTGGATTGCTCAACTTAATTCAGTCTTTGATAATGGCAATTAAAGACATACATAAGTGGGAGAAAGCAGCGATAATGGTTTTGAATCTAGACGGCTGGGAACTTGAGCATACTGGAGAGGGAATGGAATGGTATGATGCTAAAGGTAAGACGCCAAAGGGACACGATTGCGTAGTAGAAATGAAGTTCCGAGATAAATATTATGAAGATAAATTAATAGAGAAAGACAAATTAGAGAGACTCCTTAGCTTGGGGGTGGTTGCTATATATTTTGTCGCAGATACTAAAGGAAATTATATGTACTGGCTCAATGACTTAGAGCTGCCAAAAGTAACGCCATTATATTGTCCAAAAACAACGTTATGGAATTCTGGTAAAGTCAAAAAAGACTGTTACTTATTGAAAGAAAGTGAAGCAGTAGTTATTAACATTAATTAATAATTCCTATCTTTGCTGAAATTAACATTTAAAATTTAACATTATGAACGAATCAAAAATTAGAATTATCGAACAAGAATTGAAAGATGCTCAATGGGAAGTAGACTATCACAATCTCAAGTTAAACAAGGCTAGGGTATTAGTCGAATTATTTTATCAGAAATTAGAAGAGGCTAAAGGAGAGCAAAAACTTTTAGACGACTATACTGATGAATGCTAAGATAGATTTACTCAAAGATATGGAGTACACTGTTGACATTGATATGTTAAGCACCCTGGTCCTAGCTCAGTGTAAAAAGAATGAGACTCCAACCTTGACTGAAATGTCTAAAGCTCTGGCTAGAATATTTTTCTATGTAAACAGTTTGCAGCAAGACAGAAGAATGTATGATAAAGCAATGTGTCAATACAGAGAGGATAAAAATCGTGCCGTTATGAGGGCCAGGAAGTCTGAACTAGAAATTGATAAATTACAAGCTGAGATAGGTCGGCTTAAAAATATTTCAGGATTATGAGAAAAAAGAAACTTACACAACAAGAGCGTATTAGAGCGTTAGAGAAACGTCAGACGATCCTTTTACGACTTGTTGATGATTTGTATAGTAAAATTATGGCACAAGCTCCGAGCCAAGAAGAGGAGTAAAATTTAACATTTATATTATGAGTAAAAAAATCACATTATTAGACGGCACCGATTATGATACGAAAGGCCTATTGAAAAAAATGGACGATGATTCCTTTTATTATGGGGATTTAAGTAAACTGGCTTTAAGCTCCAGTTCCATTAAAGACTTATTAGACAGTCCTAAAACGTATGCCTTTAGACAGAAATACGCTCAGAAAGAATCTCAGCCACTTAGGGACGGCTGGTTGTTTCACACGTCAATCCTGGAGCCTGATGTTTTTGAGAAGCAAATATTTGTAGACGTACAGAGCAAGAATACTAAGATATATAAAGAGGCCGTAGCTGAACACGGCAAGGTTTTCACTATAAAAGAGAAGAACCAGGCAGAGAGGTTAGCTGATGCGTTTCTGAGGACTGAAATGAGTCTAAAGTATTTAGGTAATTCTGAGTTTGAAGTTCCAGCCATTGGTATGGTAGACGGATTTCCTTTTAGGGGTAAGGCCGATATTCTGGGTAGCACGTCTGGGGGTACTGGGAATCGTATTGTAGATTTAAAGACCACAAATGATATAGGAGGCTTTCATTATAGCTGCAAGAAATATCACTATGACTGTCAGGTTTACATATACTGCAATCTATTTAACGTGCCTTATCAAGAGTTTAAGTTCCTGGTTATTGACAAGGGTAATTTAGAGATGGCTTTAGCACATTGCTCGGAAGAGTTTTATCTATCAGGCCAGGCAAAAGTTAGAGAGGGTATTTCTAAGTATAAAGCGTTTTTTCAAGACGGAGCAGATTTAGATAATTATTATAGAGAATTTACATTATGAGAAAGGAGTTACACTTAGCAGCCTATATAAAAGAATATACTGATTTAGATATATTCGATAACACTAGGAAAAGAGAGTATGTAGAATTTAGAGCGTTATATAACTACATATTGCATAATATTATGAAAAAATCCTTGACCTGGATTAGAAATAATTACATAGCCAATGGTAAGAATTACGACCACGCTACAGTTATTCATTCGCTGAAAATGTTTGATACGTATCAGAAATATAATCCTAAAATAATGCCTCTGTTTAATGAGCTTTGTAAGGTTAGAGATTCTCCAGCAGAGAAAATCGCTTTTGTAGATACTGCTTTGAGGCATATGAGGAAAGATGAGGTAGAAGAAGTTTCAAGTTTAGTACACGAATTATTAACACAAAATATAAGAAATGAAGCAGCAAAGAATATCGAAGTACAAGCTGAGTGATTTGAAACCGAATCCTGATAATCCTAGGGTAATTAGAGATAGTAATTTCAAAAAGCTAGTTAAGAGTTTAAAAGAATTCCCAGAAATGTTAGAGCTTAGGGAAGTGGTTATAGATGAAGACGGATTTATCTTAGGTGGAAACCAGAGATATTTAGCATTGAAAGAGCTTAGAATTAGAGAGGTCCCAGTAGTACAAATTACTGGCCTCTCAGCTGAGCGTAAAAAAGAGTTTATAGTTAAAGACAATGTTAATTACGGAGTCTGGGATTGGGATATCCTGGGTAATGAATATGATCCTGGCGAGCTCAAAGAGTATGGGTTAAATGTCTGGCAGCCTCAGGAGGCTATAGACGATGCTATGGATTATGATTTTGAAGACGAGCAGCCTAAAAATGATATGGCTGATATAGACGGCTCTGGGGACGTAGATGATAAACCACCAGTATATGTAGTAGAGTTTGATATAAGCGACTATCCAGCTGCGTTTCAGTTAGCAAAAGACGTTACAGATTTGGGTAGCTCTGTTGGAGATATTTTAGTTAAAGTTTTAAAAGAGAATTATGAAGATTAAAGTTAGTCAATTAAACACCTATGAGGAGAATCCTCGCATCATAGATACGCATAAATATGAAGCTCTTAAAAAGTCCTTGACTGAATTCCCAGATATGATGAAAGTAAGGCCTTTGATTATTGATGAGAATAATACGATACTGGCTGGTAATATGAGGTATAAGGCTTGGGTAGAGCTGGGTAATAAAGAGATTGAGGTAAAACAAGTTAAAGATTTTACAGAGAAACAGAAGCAAGAATTAGTCATTAAAGATAATATTAGCTTTGGAGAGTGGGACGAATCTGTTATTAAAGATAAGTTTCCACAATTCGATGACTGGTTTGGAAAAGCTACGATAGATTATTCAATCCTGGACTATGAAGACCTTACAGACGTAATTGATAATTATGAATCAAACGTCAAAAAGGCTATGCATATTAAGTTAGATATGTCAAAAGATGATGTTCTGAGGTATAATAAGCACTTTAGAGAGCGAAACATATACGTTGGAGGTCTATTGTTAGAAGAATTAAGAAACGTCAAGAGAGGCTATGAAGAGAGTTAATTTAGTTAAGGTTGAACATTCAGTAAAAGTTGGAGATACGTGTGATTACATAGAGCCTAACATAACAGAGGACTGTCTTTTTTATGATAATGATGAGCTGGTCGGATTTTATATTAGAGATGTAAATAAGCATTCTTATAGGCTGGGCAGATTTGTAGACCTGGCAGACGCAGAGCTGAGGTCAGAAAGAGTTCCTAAGGCTACTATGAAGAGAAGCTCAGGAGTATTACAATTTAGCACAATCCTGGGAGCCATACCACCAAAGCCACATATGAGACGGCCGTACTCAACAATAAGCTCAGTGCATTCAGTTTCATCAGCTAAGATTTTTGTAAAGGCTATGAGCCTGGCTGCAAGTGAATCTGAGAAGCTTATAAAAAAACTGGCTCCAAACATATACGATAATCAAGTAGAGTTATTTAAGCAGATAGATGATAAATGGAAGTTTGGAAGTATGTTTACAAGCTCTATATCTAATTACAATATAGCAGCACCATATCATAGAGATACGGCAAACCTGGTCGGAGCAGTAAATGTGATTATTTGCAAGCGTCAAAATAGCAAAGGGGGTTGTACAACAGTTCCTGATTATGGTATTACTATTGATAGCTGCGATAATTCTATGCTTGTATATCCAGCCTGGCGTAATGTTCACGGAGTCACTCCTATTATTCCTTTAGCAGACGAGGGGTATCGTAACACGTTAGTATTTTATCCTCTAAAAGCCTTTTTAAATGAATAGTATATTTCCGATACATACTTTTGATAGGTCCCAGATTCGCTGGTCGGATTACTTAAAGGACCTGACACCAGTAGAGGAGTACGGAGGGGTACGATTTAAAAGAGAAGACAAGTTTGCACCATTAGGCTTCAACGGAGTTAACGGCTCTAAGATGAGGCAATGTCTCTGGCTTGTAGATGAGTGGGTGAGAACAAAGAATATTACTGGTATAGTTTCAGGCTCCGTAGTGGGAAGTCCACAACATCCTTTTATATCTTCTATATGTAAGCATTATGAACTAGGTTGCTTAATAGTCACTGGGAGTAAGCATTATATGAATCACACTAATATGATCCTGGCACATCGTATGGGAGCTCAATTTAAAGTAGAGAAGATTGGCTATGCTAGGGCCTTGCAATCAAAGGCGTTTCAGGTAGCAAAGAAGCTGCCAGGACACGAAGTATTGGAAACAAATATTACAGTAGACGAGAGATTAAATCCACCTGAGCGTATAGAAGCCTTTCATAAGATAGGAAGTTATCAAGTAGCTAATATTCCTGATGATATTGAGACCTTGATTATTCCGTGTGGCTCTTGTAATTCAGTGGTAAGCATTCTGTATGGCATAGCTCAGAATCCACCTCGTAATTTGAAGAGAATATTACTTATGGGGATTGGTAATAATGGCTCATACAATTTAAAATACATACCTCAGCGTTTGAAAATCATTAGTAAAGTTATTGGCAAAAATCTTAATTCTGAATTTTGTTATACAATGTTTAAAGACAAAAATACTGGCATAGATTTAATTCATCACGACATAAATGGGACTGGCTTTTGCACGTACGGAGATTGGATGCCGTTCAATTTTGGTGGCATAGATTTGCACCCAAGGTATGAAGGAAAAATATGGAATTGGATGAAGCTCAAGCCTGAAATTTTTGACAAATATTTGAATGAAAAGACACTGTTTTGGGTGGTAGGAAATGAGCCTCGTGAGGTTTTTCCAATAGTTACGTGAAGCTATTTTTAAGACGTTTTAAGAGCTTTACATAGTTCTGCGACATAATCCTATCAAAAACTTACGAAACGGAAAACGCTAAGAGAGAGAGGGATAAGAAAGAGTAAATAAAAAAATGACATAAATGAATAAAATAGGTAGATATTGTGAGTTAAATAGCCTTTCAGAATCGTCAGACCTTAGGCCTGGCCTGGACTTTAGGCTCCCACAATATAGGCGTGAAGTTTTTTTAAGGTTTTATGAATTCCACTTAAAATATCAGGGCCACGCTGGAGCAGTTTACTACGCATTTCCACACATTTTTAAGGAGCTTAATTTATCAAAAGAGGAGCAGCTCTGGTTCACATTTATAAACGGCTGCAGTCAAAACGTCTTGACAACATACCTCATATTCCTGGAGTTTCCAAGCCTCCAAGATTTGAATATTAAAGAATTTAGCACCTGGTT
>TARA_R110001592_G_scaffold98030_10_pt1 | contig 10227 bp, 8 predicted proteins | sample TARA_R110001592 | Tara Oceans TARA_R110001592 (sample SAMEA4398387) | marine metagenome | biome: Polar Biome; feature: [SRF] surface water layer (ENVO:00010504); material: water (ENVO:00002006), including particulate matter (ENVO:01000060) such as... | depth 5 m | reverse complement strand
CAAGTTACTTATGCAAGTTACTTATGCAAGTTACTTATGCAAGTTACCTATGCAAGTTACCTATGCAAGTTACTTATGCAAGTTACCTATGCCTATGCGGATTACTCAGGTATTGTGTCAGAAATGGGCTATGGTAATATATTTTACGGTTTTATAAGAGCAATCGAGAGAAAACCTACATATACTCATGATATTTTAAGTTGCAAAGCCCGCGACACAAATTATGCCGAGGTGTTAGGCATAAAATTGAAAATTAGTTTTCTAGAAAGCGATTTCCTAATAACAGAGATGCTGTGATTTGCTATTACTGAGTTTTTTATCGGTGCATATAAATATGCCGTTTGCATTAATAATCGAAAAGGGAATACCTTAGCTTATGTTATACGCTGCTTTGGTTGGGGATTGAGGTACTGGCAAAGCATCTGAGGCCAGATGGTTATAAAAATCGTTTTAAGTTATCAAAGTGACATTCAAAGTGACATTACTTGACTCAAGTGCATAAGTATCAAATAAAATTAGTATTATATAAATAAAGGAAAGTATTAATAATGAGTATAAATTATGGCGAAGTAAGTATTTTATTGGTAGAAGATGATGACATTGACGCTCTAGCTGTAAAAAGAGGTTTCAGTAAGCTTAAATTAGCGAATCCAATTATTAGAACAGTAAACGGGTTGGAAGCGCTGCAATTATTACGTTCCCCAGATGCAATACAACGCCCCTATGTGATTTTACTCGATCTTAATATGCCTATCATGGGTGGAATTGAGTTTCTGCAAAATATCCGTAAAGATGAAAACTTAAAAGACTCAATTATTTTTGTGCTAACAACATCGTCTGCAGATCAAGACCTTGTGGCTGCTTATAATGAAAATATAGCGGGATATATTGTTAAGTCTGATGTGAAAGGTGGGTTTGATAAAGTCATTAACTTGTTAGATTGTTATTGGCGAGTGGTTATGCTGCCAAAATAATTTGCTTTAATAATGCCGTTGGATACAACTGAACTCTATTGATAAATATGACAATGAATAAATAGATTATTTTAACAAATTAAAGTGATCTTTTATTTAATTTTATATCTAATGAATTAGACTACAGTGATTGCTTAACTCAAATAGGCAAGGTAAGTACTAAAAGAGACATCGTTGAATAAGAGGTTACTTACCAGTAAAGTTGTTCCGGAATGTAATAGCTGCAACGGTTTAGTTAATTGCCATTATTTATTAAAAGAGTCGAGTAGTTTATTAAAAGGTAACGGGCGCCCAAAATAAAAGCCTTGGAACTGATAACAGCCTAACTCTATTAAACATTCTAATTCCTGTTTTGTTTCCACTCCTTCTGCGATGACTTCCATATTTAAACTTTTTGCAAGTTCAATAATCATATTGGCAATCGCATAATTACTTTTATCTTTATGGATATCAGTAACAAAAAAACGGTCAATTTTAAGTAAACTAGCTGGTAAGCGTTTTAAGTATATTAATGAAGAGTAACCGGTGCCAAAGTCATCAATAGCGCATTCCACTCCAAATTCCTGTAGTTGTTCTAAACAGGCTATCGACAGCTCTATATCTCCCATCATCACACTTTCAGTTATTTCAATTTTTAAGTGTGCTGGTGATATTTTACTCTCTTCAATCGCTGAGGTAATTGTTTCTACAAAGTTGTGTTTTGCTAGTTGTTTAGCACTGATGTTAATTGAAACTTGTTTAAATGACTCTGGTAATGGCAGTTGCTGCAACTTCTTAATATCTTTACATGCTTGTTTTAATACGTAGCGACCTATTTGTATAATTAAATCACTTTCTTCTGCTATCGGGATATATACCGCTGGAGACTCGTAACCTCGTAAAGGGTTATTCCAGCGTAACAAAGCTTCTGCACCAATCATATTATTTAAGTGATCAAACTGAGGCTGATAATATAATTCAAATTCATTATTTATTAAGGCATTTTTAATTTCGCGAGTATAGTTAATATGGTCGTTGAGCTTTTGTAACATCACCTTTTCATAAGCCAACGCTTTATTTTTTCCTCTCCCAAATGCTTCATACATGGCAATACTTGCATTTTTAAGGATATCTTGAACCCCTTTACTCGCATCATTAAATGTTTCATATCCTATAAAACAGGATAAAGAAAAGCGACCTTCAGATAGTTCAAATGGAATTTCGATGGCGTAAATTAGTTCGCTAATAATTGAATCTATTGCCGATTTTTCTATGGTGCTACTAGAAGGCAATTTTTTGAGTAGTATAATAAACTGATTACCTTCAAATCTTCCAACGGTAGCAATATTTTTGACGGTGTTTTTGAGTCTAATCGCGACTTGACGTAAGACTTTATCACCCACGTGGTAACCCATTACATCGTTGATGTTTTTTAATTTAATCAGGTTAATCAATAGTATTGCGCCTGTTTTCTGTTGTTTTACGCAGCTATCTATTGTTTTGGCTAAATACTCTTGCATTTGCATGCGATTATAAAGACCAGTCAGAAAATCATGGGATGCTTGATAACGAATTTTTTCTTCAACCTGCTGACGAGTTTTAATTTCTAAGATAAGTGAGAGATGATTCATGGAAGCAATGCTGCTAATGGCCAATTTTTTTAATACCGGGGTTAACGCACTTTGGATTTCGGATCCTAAATATTGTTTGCGCTCAATGGCTAATACACCAAAGTCAGCAATTTTAAAAAAATGGTATAAGTTCGACTCAGAATCGATCACTTGAGTAACATGACTAGTATCAAAAAATTGATCCACTAGGTTCGCTAATGGTTTATTTTTACTCGACAACTCTCCATTTTTTTTCATCGGAAAACTGAGGTAATGGTTTAGCTGATTTTGAACATTTTTATCTAGTTGGTAAGTTGGTTTATTGGTTTTATCTTGAATCAGAAAAATATGGCAGTTAGTCGCATTTAGCGTGAGGCTACATAAACGCAAAAATTGATGTAACATTTCTTTGAGATCCACACCTTTACCGATCGCCAGCACTAATTGATGTTGGATTGACATAATGTGCATCGCTGTATTCATAAATTACCTTGAGCGTTAAAATGAGCCGAGAACGGTTGATTTATTAAGTAAACGAATCGAGCCGCAAGCAGTATTTGCAATCTCTCCTAGTGCCATCGCGCCCACTAAACATGTATTAGGAAACGGCTGTTGTATTGCTTCAAGCTCATCACAAATATTATCACCCATGAACAGATCACGGCTTATACAATCAAATAGTAGCAGCGTATTCAATTGTTCTTCAGCTGCAACTTCTTGCGCTATTTTTTGACTCGCCATAATCATTTTATCTTGATCACTTTGCAGTAAGTAGACCATCGAATTAACCGGAACATTACCTACACACTCTAAATATGAGCCATCGGTTTGTATTGGGTCTCTCACTAATATCTCGCCATCTAACGCCATAATGCCCAAGGGAAAATTTTTGGCCATTTTCAAAAAGAAATTTTCTGGGAGAACAGTTTGAGTCTTACTTTGAATGATTTCTCGGTACATCTCAAAACTCGGTTTATAGTCTAACGAGTGAACATAATGACCCTCTGAAGCAGTCACTAAGTAGGGACCATCTAAGATCTCCCAACCATGTCCTATACTGTTTTTTATCGGGCAAGGTAGCGCAATAACCTGTGTCACGCCTCCGATTAATCCTTTGTTTGTGAAAATGACAGGGTGGGATAAATAGTCCATAGAACCTGCTCCACCACCAATTGTGGTGACACCTGATCCTATATAATCATAAAAATGGTCGGTAAAATTCTCACTGGCATTACAAAGTGCATCGGAGATAATGATGAAGTTCTGGTAGTTTTCGATTTGTTTACTTTTGCTGTCAATATGCTGTTTTAAGTCAATATCAGAATTAGCTAGCATGCTGTAGTTTACAATTTTAGGCCGAATCATTAACCCTAAAACAATGGCACCTTGAGAATAGTTTTTCCCTTTATATATAATTTTAGGAAAGATCCCTCCACATATTTGCAATGGACAGTTTGCTAAGATCGTATTTATTTTTTCTTCGTTGTAACCGTTATTAGTACAAGTAAGCAGCAATATACTCTTTGCGCCTTCTTTAACAGTATTTGTGATCGCATCGTTCAATTCATTTAAAGAAGGACTTTCTGTAAATTTTATGATTGAAGCCGCAAACATAACACTAATTCCTGATTTAGTAGTATCCATTTATAGATATAAAAATGATTAAATTATAAATTAATAAAATACAAATATATAGTTATATATCATATCTAACTTTAGGGGGTAATTATATAAGATAATGATTCTTATTCACTTAATTGCGATTCATCGCACTTTAACTGATGATATAAGATTCATAGGTGAGCAGTTTGCTTTGTAAATAACAATTCCTTCAATCAGCAGTAAAGTAATCACCGCGATTTTTGTAGCACCGATACTCTTAAAATATAGCTATTTCAATCACAATACAAAATTCAATAACAGGAGGGCTGGATAGGTTATAAGCTGAACGCAGCCTATCTAATAGGCTGAAGCGAAGTTTTCTAACAACCAAGTTGTTTATCTACGACTCGCCCTACTACACTCTCGCTCATCAAACGCCCTTATGTTGTAACAATTGAATGTATTATGGTTTGCTTTGGCTGATGGCTAATGGTGAGAGGCTAGCAAAGGAGCTGAGGTAATATAACTATAAACAGCATAATTTTTTCATAAGTGAGAGCAACATTTAGTTTTGAGCGGTTCAGTGGTGACAGAGCCTTCAATTAAGGTATTCACTGCTTAGCTTGTTCCATTATCTGCTGGCATGTTAACTCATTATATTTTTATAGTTAAAAATTTTATCTCTTGTATTCAGTAATTTTTCAAGCATTTTTTGATTAAATAAAGCACTTTATAAATATAAATTATCTAATTATTATGTATAATAAATTTGATCTTTATCACTGATTTTATAAATTCCACCTCCTAATTTACAGTAATCATTAAACAGTTCCTTGAACAATGAAAATCTCTTTTTGTATTTTTTGTGGGGGCTTGTAGAATTTAATTCTGTGTATTTTGTTCGCATTGTCCATCACCCATCAATTAATATTAAAAAGGGAAATTAAAAACAAATGTCATATCAACTTGTATTGATTTGTATTGCCGCTTTGATTGGAATTGGTATTCTTTTACATCATCCTTCGCGTACTTTTGGTATCCCGTCTTTACTTATATTTATGGGAGTTGGTTTATTATTTGGTAATGGCGAGTTTAACTTTGTATATGATAATTTTGCTTTAACGTCGATAGTCGGCAGCATTGCACTTAATATTATCGTTTTTGTGGGTGGTTTAAATACATCTAAAGAGAGCGTTCGTGTTGCTTACCGTGAAGGTGGAGTATTATCAACAGTAGGAGTCTTGATGACGACTCTGTTGTTCTCCATATTGCTATTTTATACCTTAGATTTTTCTTTTATTCATTGCCTGTTATTTGCGGCAATTGTTTCTTCAACGGATGCCGCCGCTGTTTTTTCTATTTTACATTCAAAAAAGCTTAAACTAAAAGAACAAACCGATACCGTACTGGAGTTCGAGTCAGCCACAAATGACCCTATTGCCTTGATTTTAGTGGTGCTGTTAACTGAGTTAGCACTGGCACCGGATAATGCTATATCTGCCAGTGAGATTAGCTTAGAGCTAGTGACACAAATTTTTAGCGCATTAGTAATTGCTTTTATTGTTGGTCGAGTATGTGTTTGGTTGCTTAACCATATTAAGCTTGAAGAATATGGCCTGATCCCTGTCTTTGTGCTTGTTAGCTTTGTATTAGCAACCTACGGTAGTGAATTTGTTGGTGGTAATATATTATTAGCATCCTATGTTGTAGGTGTGGTTATTGGTAATGGTATTAAGCGAGGTAGAGAGGTAACCAAGCATTTTTTTAATAGCTTTTCATGGTTAGCTCAAGCGTTAATGTTTATTGCGCTTGGTTTACAAATTTTCCCACATCACCTGTTTGATGTGCTTTATCTTTCTTTGTTACCTGCGATATTATTAATTGTAGTGGCAAGGCCCTTGGCTGTGCAATTTTGTTATTTATTCTTCCCTAAAGCGAGTTGGAAAAAACGATTATTTATTTCCTCAATAGGCCTCAAAGGGGCGACGCCAATCGTGTTTGCTTTGATTCCTGCCGCTGCGGGAGTTAGTTCTTCTTTGACAATCGTTAATATGGTCTTTTTTATTGTTTTAATTTCTGTTTTCTTTCAAGGATCAGCGATTGAACCACTGGCAAAAAAACTACAGCTTAATATCGAACAATAACTTTCTTGATTACTCACAAAGCTCAGCCATATAAAGAATTTTAAAGTGATTTGATTTCAGTTGGTTAAATACACAATATTAAGATGCTTTAATAAATTTGATGGTTTTGAGCGTAATCTTCAAATTAAAAATAGTAATAGAAAAAAGAATGTACCGTGTCCATTGAGCTTGTTGCTATTAGGGCTACGCTATAGTGGCTGAGCTTTATACGTAATCAGGATAACTTTTAAAAGTCTTTAATAAAGTGACTTTGTCTATTTTTGGGTAATGGAATGAATAAAGCAAGGTGTACTGGAAAGAATGAACGATGGCAGATTATTAGCTAACCTGCCATCGTATTAGTAACAATATATTTATTGCTGATGAGTTTAAAGCCAATGCCTTTATCGCTAACCTAGAACTTTTTTTATCCATAAGCGGGACATTACTTAATGTCATTCAACATAACGTAACATGGCGTCTAACTGGTCCACTATTTCAGCCCAGTCAGCATCATCTTCTTTTGATTCTTTTAAAAAAGCAGCCTGTGATGGGCTCCAAAAATCTGCTTGGTGTAACTTTATATCGCTTGCTAATGGGGCATTTTTTTTAATAAAACTATCGATAGCCTGGTCGCTACTGGCTAATCCTAATTGCTCAAATAAATATGCTAAAGAATGATATTGCGTTTCCATAATGCCCCCTTGTATTGCAATGTATATGCAGTGAAAAGTGTTATTTTTTCTCTGCTGCTAAACGCTCTTTCTTTTTCAATTTTACTGTCGAATAAACAGAGAAAATAGCAAACAAAATAAAAGCTAATGCAATCGGGCGATCATATAAGAATGACCAACTTCCTTCATACATTATAAGTGACTTTCTTAAGTTTGTTTCTGCCATCGGGCCTAATATTATCGCTAATAAGATCGGCGAAGATGGGATATCTAGTTTATTCAATATAAAACCTAACAAACCAAATGTAATCGCAATACCCACATCAAACATAGAGTTATTGATAGCGTAAGCGCCAATAACGGATAAGAAGATAATGATAGGGATCATGATAATTTTTGGGACTTCTATAATACGGCAGAAGAATCTAATACCTAAAAAACCAATCAGTAGCATCACAATATTTGCTACAATCATTGAACTAAAAATACCATAAACAATTTCAGGGTTTTGTGTGAACAATAGTGGGCCAGGTGTTAAACCTTGTACGATTAAAGCGCCTAATAATACCGCCGAAACGGCATCACCAGGTACACCAAGGGTCAATAACGGTACTAATGAACCGCCGGTCACACCGTTGTTACCCGATTCTGCAGCAGCTAAACCGTGCATTGAGCCATTACCAAATTCTTCTGGATTTTTAGCCACTCGTTTTGCTTCGTTATAACAAGCAAAGGCTGAAATATCTGCACCAGCCCCGGGTACTGAACCAATCGAAGTACCTATCAAACCACTTTTAATCGTGGTCGGTAAAATCTTTTTAAAGTCTGAAAAACTAAGAAATTTATAGTCAAATTTAGGGGGGATATCTTGTTGATCGCTTGATAGTTTCTCTAATTGATTTAAACCTTCTGCAATCGCAAATAAACCAATTAATACAGGAATAATATTAATACCACTATATAAGTCCATTACACCAAAAGTAAAACGAGGTACGCTACTAATTGGATCTAAACCAACCATTGAAACCAACAAACCTATAGTACCCGCTAATAGGCCTTTCATAATATTTTTAGCTGAAACACTCGCAATAATAGTTAAACCAAATAAAGCTAACGCAAAATATTCTGGTGCATTAAATCGTAATGCAAAGTCTGCCAATATTGGCGCAACTGCGATCAGAACAATAGTACTAATTAAGCCGCCAATAAATGAAGCGACTGCTGCAATACTTAAAGCTTTTGCTGCAAGCCCTTTGAGTGCCATAGTATGACCATCAAGCACGGTTGCTGCAGAAGCTGGTGTACCTGGTGTTTTTAATAAAATAGCAGCAATAGAACCACCGTAAATACCACCAATGTAAACACCGATCAACATTACCAGTGCAGGAGTAGCATCCATACCAAAGGTGAAAGGCAGCAATATTGCTACCCCCATGGTTGCTGTTAAACCAGGTAAAGCACCTAATATAACACCACCTAATACACCAAAAACTAATACAGGGAAAACGGCCATACTAAATGCAGACGCAAACCCATTAAGTAAATATTCCATAATAATAACCTAGAAAAAAAGTAAACCTTCCGGTAGTGAAATAACAAATACTTCACCAAAAAGAAAATAGATAGCGAATACAAATATCCACGCGACAGCATAATAAAGTGGTTTTTTGACTCGATAATAGATGAGGTAATAAGTAAAACCAACCAGGCTTGCTGGAAGGTAACCAACAAGGGTAATAAGAGCGGCATAACCGACTAACAGAGTAAAACCAAAAATAGAGTGTCTTGATATAAGTTGCACTTCCTGCTCAGGCTTTTTTTTGTTCTTGTATTGAATGATTAAAACACTACATATTATTATTTGAATAATAGCGACTATCGTTGGAAAGAAGCCCGCACCCACGGGTGCATCTTGATACATAGGCTCTTGAAATTGTGAAATGAGCACTAAAACAATTAGGCTTAAAACGATCACTAGGCTGGGGAAGAAAATGTTGCGATTAAGCATAATAGACTCTCTAATAAACACGGTTTTTTTAGCAATAAAATAGGTAAAAACCAAGCTTGATAGCTTGGTTTTTACCAGTATGCTTTATTTAATAAACTTGCTAAGCACTTCTGTATCTTTTTTCACAAAATCAGTGAATTCTTGTGCTTTAAGAGGGTGAATAGTCATTGCACCTTTAGACATAAACTCTTTGAATTCAGCAGAAGCCATTGCTTGGTCAAATGCATTACCTAATATTTCAATAATTTCATCTGGTGTATCTTTAGGTGCGCCAATGCCACGCCATGTACCTGTTGTTACATCAAAACCTTGTTCTTTTAATGTTGGTACATCAGGGATGTAAGCGATACGCTCTTCTGACATAACACCTAATGCTTTAAGCTGGCCTGAACGTAATTGTGCAATTGCTTCACCAGGTGTCACCATAGTAACTTGTGTGTGGTGACCTAAAACAGAAGGAATTGCTTCTGAAGAACCGTTGTAAGGAACTGCATTTAATTTGATATCTTGAGCTTGCTCTAATGCCATTAAGTAAAAGTTAGGAGCCGCAGTAGAAGCAAACTTTACTTTTCCTGGCATTTTTTTAGCTTCAGCAATTAAATCACTTACTGTATTAAATGGGCTATCTGCAGGCACTAAAATAACTGCTGGGTCTAAGTTAACCATACGAATTAATTTAAAATCATCAGCCGTATTTTGCATTAAGCCCATTTGTGGTAATGAAGCAATTTCACGTGTTACTACCGTAAGTGTATAACCATCAGCACGCTGACGAGCACCGAAACTCATACCCACTGCACCTGCACCACCCGTTCTGTTCATCACTGAAATACTAGTATCTAGAATTTTTTCTGCACTATTCGCTAAAGTACGACCCACTGCATCAGTACCGCCTCCAGCACCGAATGGTACGATTAAACGGATATTTTTAGTGGGATAATCAGCTGCAAAAGAGCTTGCTGACATCAATAATCCAGCACTGATTAATGCAGTCTTAAGTAGTTTTTTCATTGTTTAATTCCTTTTGTGCATAAAAAATAGTTTTTGGTGGAGCTTTATATTTTTACTTTAAGTTAGTCTCATGACAAAAACTCAAATTACTACGTTAAAGTTTTTAGCGCGTTAAAACTTTATAGGTAAAGAATAAAGGAATACAAAAATTATTAGCATTACACAGGTCACGAAAGTCAGGGAAAAAGTGAGGCCTTGATCAAGTTATTGGTTTTTTTTCGTGTTTTTTTGGGTTTTTTGAGCAGA
>TARA_R110001592_G_scaffold92659_5_pt1 | contig 10238 bp, 15 predicted proteins | sample TARA_R110001592 | Tara Oceans TARA_R110001592 (sample SAMEA4398387) | marine metagenome | biome: Polar Biome; feature: [SRF] surface water layer (ENVO:00010504); material: water (ENVO:00002006), including particulate matter (ENVO:01000060) such as... | depth 5 m | reverse complement strand
GGGAAAAAAGGAATGAATAAATACTACCTCGTTGAACGAAACGGCAACAAAGTGATTATCAAATACGGGACAATTGGGGCGAAGGATTCCGAAGGCATACCAATCAAGGGAACAAAGAGTGTGAAATCATTTCCATCAGTTGTCGGGGCATCAAGTTTCTTTACAAAGCAGGTCAAGGAAAAAATGATGCCAAGGGGTAAAACAATGAAAGACTCCAAAACAGGGCAAACGATTCCAAAACCACCCTACAAAATAGTGTCGGAACAAAAGGGATTCATAGATTTGTCTAAAATTAGAGGCCGATTAGGAATTATGAATCATCGTTCAATGGATTTGGCATGAAATCTATGTGAAGCCCTTATATGGAATATCGGAGTGGAGAGCATATGACTACGATATTTGATGGCCTTGAGGAATTAGACCTCAAATACTACTCATTGCTTCTCAAACTCGGTTTAGGCATAGTGTTAATTGCCACTCTTGTTGCATTTTCTTAATTTTGGAATAACCGAACCTATATGAATCAGTTGACCTAAATGGTTCTATGGCTGATGTTGTTTTGTCTGTTGACATACATGAGCCTCAATGGTTGGCAGAAGAATTAGGTGTTGAGAATCAAATACACCTCACTCATGGAGATATTCTTATTGAAAAGGATGGCGAAACATGGGGGATAGAGCGTAAAACATGGACTGATGCTCTTAACTCATGGATGAAAAAGCGTTTAGAAAAACAGGTCGTGGAAATGGCAGGAGTCGTTGACCATGCTTTTTTGTTAATTCAGCACGAACCCAATAGGAAACTGCAAGGTGGGATAAGCAATACTTATGAGCGATTCAAAAGGCACACCCCCAACTTAAAACGGCATTTGAATAGACTGTGTGCGGAGGTTTGCCCTGTCATTTACTGCGACGATGCGGAAATTGCGGTCAAAGAGATTATCCGACTAAAGGAACGCATACGAGATGGAAAGTTCGGGGCAGTAACGCTATATGACCATAATGTGCGCCATCAAGACCCTATGCTTCAATTTTTAATGGGTGTTCCTCGCATTGGAATAACAAGGGCAAAGAACATTAAGCAACAGTTTCTTTCTTTGAGTGATTTGATAGAAAAATCGGATAAATTAGGACAAATGATTCGCAACAAGAATGATGTTGAACACATTCAACAATTCTTACAGTCGGAATGGGTGGAGGATTAAATGCCAAACAAATTAAATACCTCTTTCCACACGGTTAAATTGGAGTGATTACATGATGGTTGATGTTGTTGAAGCCGTTTTAGATTGGCGGAATACAACACTCATACTTGATGAAACAATAGTGGAGGGTTCTTGGGTTTTTGATGAAGAGGCAAGAGCGACCCTAATCCAATTGATTGAGGACTCCAAGAAGAAATTGCGTGATATGAAGTTCTTTTTGAAACCTTTTCAAAAAATAGATACAAAATAATGTGGTGATAATATGTGTGAAGGAATGATAGATGCCGAAGAAAACGAATTGATTTTACGAAAAATGATGCTTGAAAAACTCAAAATGGATTATGGTTCGGAATCGCCCAATGGTAATCATAACGAACATAACGATTTGAGAATACTCGCTCTTATTGAGATGCTTGAGCGTTGCGCCAATATCAATGGTGGACACGCAAAATTAACCATTATTTGACGCATATTTCATATAGGTGGTGTCTTGACACCTAATCATATGTTATCTATCGTGTGGCCTACAACTGTGCTAAAAACATTCATTGAGAGCGTAAGTGCTATCCAAGAAGAAGTGAAAATTATTTTCAAGCAAGACGGTTTGTTTGCGAATGTCATTGATTCCGCCCATGTTTGTTTCATAGGCATAGAAATACCTTCGGAAAGGTTTGACGCATACGAAGTCAATGAAAATGTAGTCATTCCGATTGAAATTGCTCACTTGGCAAGCATTTACAAAATATCCCAAAAGAATCCTGTTAAAATGATATGGAATGAAGCAGAAAATGGTGGAATGGTTCGTTTTGAAGTCGGCGGAATCATCAAGAGCGCACGATTGTTAAGTGCCGACACTATCAGCGAAATGAATATGCCTAAAATTGAGCCTCCAATTAAAATGAGAGTCAAGACCGAAGAATACAATTTGGGCGTATCTGCCGTTGCCGATGTAAGCGGATTATTGCAGATGTGCTTTGAAGAGGGCAAACCTGTTATGCGTTCCGATGGTAATGGTGATTCTGTTCAAATGACTTTTGAAAATGATGTGGAAATCGTTGAAGGCTCAAGTGATGATGCTATGACAAGGCTATCTGTTGAATACCTAAAGAAAGTGAGCAAAGGTTTGGGCGACTCGCTGTTGGTTCACATGGGTAATCACCAACCACTCAAAATTGAGAGCAAAAATGAGGGTTGTTCGTTCACTTGGTTGGTCGCACCACGAATTGATAATGAATGACGATATTCATATAGTCGGTCTATCACCATTTGGATGATAGCATGGGTAAAAATGAATACGCTCAATTTTCTCCGTTCAAAGGAGTATCGGGAATGAGCGTTCCCTCGGATAAAACTCATATTATCAATTGGGCATCATATGAAAAATGGGTACTCGCAAAGAAAGAAGCAGGTGAAAGCCTATGGGGTGTGGAAAATGAAAAGGACTCCGAAAGAGTTGGATTCATGCCTCTTTTTGCTCTTGAGGCAGACATAATGGAGAATGTGTATAAAATGGGCTTAATGCTCACGAATAGGGAAACTCAAGAAACTCAAATGTTGTCATATGAGGACTCTAAGCCCTATTACAATATGCTTTTTGAATATACGAGAATGACTGATGATGAGGCTTCAAATACTGAAAATGAATTGATGAAGGAGATAAAGCGCATCAACAAAGAGTATTATGCCTATCCCTATATCGTTGAACCAACCGAGCATCAAAAGAAAATGCTTTCAACCTATGGTTCATATTGGACTGAACGAGATTGGTTTCCCATCATTGGTAACAACCAAGACCCTTCAATCAACACAGAACGATTTTTGAAGCCGAGATATGGTCAATTTACCGACTTATCATTTCCTTTTTTTCCCGAAGAAAAAAAAATATGAACACCAAAAATATGACAAGTTGTTCGCAACCGACCAAAATGAAGAATCAAAAATCAAGGTTAAACATACATCACGCCCCATATTACCTGCTCATATGTGGGGAGATTTGTCAAAAGGAAAATGGGTGGACATTGATGTGGCGACAGGGTGGGGAGAACTTGGAAATCGCAAACACCCTAAGACACTCAAAAGAGAAGAACAGATTGAGGCTTGGAACAAATGGACTTGTCAAAAATTACAGGAAAAATGTATCACGCCCGACGGGAACATTATTTTGTTTTGGACTCAAGGCAAAGCGTGGGATAGCAGACGAAAAGCATTCAATAAAGGATATTGGAGTCAAACGGCTCTTATTGACATGAAATCTCTCCGACCTATGTTGCCTTTAGATAGAATCATTAACTGTTATATTGACGAAGATGATGGCTACAACCGTTATGGCGAATATACAGGTTCACGAAAGAAGGTAAGAGCCAAAATTGACTTGTACATGGCAGAATCATATCGCGATATGTATATGGATAATGAGGTTCAGTCTTTTTCAAGCGAGGGCGACCAATATGTTCGCATGGCTTTTTACAGTAGCATGAGGGCAGATGCAGACATTGATTATGAAGGCACAGAATATCAATCATCTATTCGCGTGGAGATGAAGTATTCAACAGATTATGACCAATACGCCTGTGATATGTTTTCAAATGGCGACCAACGCAACGCGCAAATGAAAGTATGGTTGCCCGAAAAAACCATGCGATATGACTTTTATTCGTTGGGTATAATAAACTGCATATAAAGGAAAAATTACCCCTCAAATAGTCTTGGCCTTACGACCTTGTGAAGTCTAAACATGAGGGTTGAAATAGTTGGAATGAAACCGAGAGAATACCGCACTTGCGGAGGACTCATTATGGCTGATAAACAAAATCCCGATAACGCACCAATTCTTGAAAATATACAAATGGATTCGGGTGGTTTTCTCCCGACAGGATTCGGTGATACTATATTCCGTCAAAGGTATGCTCGCACGAATGAAGAGTCTTGGATGGAGGCTTGTACGCGAGTCGCTAATCACATATGCCAAGCCGAAGAGAACGGCAATCGTGCAAAGTGGATGCCTCGTTTCCTTGACAAATTGAGTGAAGCATTGTTCATTCCGGGTGGCCGTATATGGTATGGTTCGGGTCGTGCGAAAGGTCAATTGATGAATTGTTTCGTTGTTCCAACGGAGGATAGCCGAGAAGGGTGGGGTCAAACAGTCAAGGATATGCTCATCATAAGTGGAACAGGTGGCGGTGTCGGAATCAATTTCTCTCCTGTTCGGCCAAGAGGGACTTCAATAAAAGGAACAGGTGGAGAAGCCACAGGGAGTGTTTCTTTGATGGAGATTGTCAATCAAACAGGAGAAGTAATCAAGGCAGGGGGGGGCCGCAGAACGGCTCTTATGATGGCTCTTGAATACAATCATGGAGATGTTATGGAGTTCTTAGACGCTAAATTGGATTTGGGTCGCTTGAACAATGCCAATGTGTCTGTGCTTGTTGATGATGATTTCTTCAAGGCAATCAAAGAAGAGGCTGATATTGTTTTGAAGTTTAGAAATAAACCAATCATTGACAAGGATGGAAACCAAAGAACCATTCCTGCTAAGGAATTATGGGATAAAATCATCAAGAACAGTTGGGAATCAGCCGAACCCGGCATTCTCAATATCGGTTTGGCAAACAAAATGAACACTTTGTCATATTACAAACCTGTCATTTGCACCAACCCCTGCGGAGAGCAATGGCTTGAATCATATGGGTCATGCAATTTAGGGGCAGTAAATCTCGCTCGCCATATCAAAGACGGTGAGATGGATTGGGATTTGCTTGCGGATTCTGTGCGCGTTGGTGTTCGTTTCCTTGACAATGTTCTTGATGTGAACCATTATCCATTCAAGGAGATTGAGGATAATTGTCAAAGGTTCGCAGAATTGGTCTTGGAATTATGGGTCTTGGTCATGCACTTGTTATGCTTGGAGAGGAATATGGTTCGGAGGGTGGAATAAAATTGATTGACGAAATCATGGCATTTATCAAAGAGAGAGCATATGAAGCCTCCACATTCCTTGCCGTTGAGCGTGGTGCTTTTGAGGTCTATTCCGATGATTTCCTTTCAACAGGGTTCATCAAGACATTGCCAAAGAGAATCCGTTCCGACATAAAGGAACATGGGATTCGCAACTGTGCTATTTTGACGATTGCGCCAACAGGAACGACTTCAATTCTTGCGGGAACATCAAGTGGTATTGAACCTCTCTTTGCCCCTGCCTATCAACGACGCTATTATACAAGTAGTGATGAGAGCAACGAGCGTGTCTTGAATGAGGAAATCGTTATTGACCCTCTCTTCGCTCAAATGGTTGAGAATGGTATGTCCAAGAAACAACAAAAGGCTTTCGTTTCATCCCATGAATTGAAGGTTGAGGCTCATATGAAGGTTCAAGCGACTTGTCAAAAGCATATTGACAATTCAATCTCAAAGACCATCAACATTCCAAACGATTATCCTATTGAGGACTATGGTAAATTGATGCTCAAATATGGCCCTAAATTGAAGGGAATGACTGTGTATAGGTCGGGGAGTCGTGGAAACGAACCGCTTAAACCAATGACTGTTGATGAAGCACTTGCTCATATGAAATCTCAAGAAGAGTTCCTTGAAGGTTCGGCTGATAGCGATTGTCCTTCGGGCATCTGTGAAATCTCGGATGTACCAATTAAGCAAACAGAATAAGCAATCATTGTAGGACTGTGGAGAAATCTATAAATACCCCTCTCCCCATTACAAAGCATGGAGAACAAAGTAGTATTCTTGTTTATGCTTGCCACTATGCTTACGACTGTCGCAGAACCATTCACATCAAATGATGATGTGATGTATGTTGAGAGTGCTTTACCCGACACAGATGGAGATGGAATCAACGATTATTCCGACGCATTCCCTTTGAATTATGATGAGCATACAGATACGGATGGGGATGGGTGGGGTGATAATGCCGACCTTTGCCCAAGAATGCCCGATGTGATGAACTTGGATTATGATAATGACACTATTGGTGATGTTTGCGACACAGACGATGATAACGATGGGGTTCTTGACGAATATGACCTTGAACCTTTTGGTGATGCTGAAAGGAATTACACTATTTTGATGGCGGCAACACAGTTGATGGACATTCAAAGGAATCAACCCGATGAACCATTTTTGATTATTGACACTCCATTATTTGATGTGAGGACACATAATCATTCGGGTTATATGGCAAATGCTACGGTCAAATTGAACATTGACGACCACATTAACTCTCAAGTGATGTTGAACATAAGTGCGTGGGACTCCGACTATGGGTATAATGAGGATGATTACTATGGATATTGCCATTTGTATTTACCTGCATTAAACACCTGTCGGGGCGACCACATGAGAGTCCTTGCCGTTGATACTCATATGCTTTTCAACGACGATGAAACAAAAGAACAGGTGTCAATTTGGGTAAGTTCCGAATCACCGACACCCAAAGAAAATTATGCGAGCGACAGTTTCTTCGGCAACCTTTGGAGTAGTTTGCTGAACCTCTTTGAAGGCTTCATTCCGATAGACGATGCGGAAAACATGGCAATCAAATGGATTACAAATGCCTTCTTAACGAGTGGTGGAACAATTTTACTTCTGTGAAACCCCCGATTGCGAACAAGTTCTCGGAACTGATTTGCCCGCAGGTAAAACTTCTTGCACGAAAAAACGCAGTACCCGAACATATTTTGAATGTTGTGGGCGGATTTAACGATTTTCCCCTCCGCCACAGTTCATATAGAAAATGTGTTTTCTCATTTCATGCCAATGAGCAATGAAGAACGACTCGCCAATTACCTTGAGGTAACAAGCAAACAAAAACATCCATATCCGCAATCGGTTTTTCATGGTTCGGATGATAGGCTCTATGGAACATGGGTGATGGGGGCTGATTATCGGGTTTCTTCGGGCTATTACGGTGGTTATCCTGCTACATATTTGAAGCGGATAAGTGCCTTGTTTCCCGATAAGAAAAAATGCCTCCACCTCTTTGCGGGTGTAGTGGATAAAGAGCCTTTTGCCATAAACAATCCCGATTGCGAACAAATTACTTTGGACATTAACGCTTCATTGAATCCCGATGTTGTAGGGGATTGTCATAACCTTGCCGAGCATTTTGAAGAGGGTACTTTTGATTTGATTCTTGCCGACCCCCCTTATTCTGTTGAGGATGCCCAACATTATCAAACCACGATGATTAAGAGAAACACCACTTTGAAAGAATGCTTGAAGGTGTTGAAAGTCGGAGGGCATCTCGTATGGCTTGACCAAGTGTTGCCTCAATATCGTAAAGTCAATCTCAAACCGATTGCTTATATTGGAATGGTGAAATCAACAAATCACCGTTTCCGTGTGATTACAATTTTTGAACGAATCTATTGAAGTCGTGCGAACTCTTCATAAGAGAAGCCCTTCTCAAAGAGGTATGGCTGAAACAAAAATGTGCGAAAATTGGGCTATTGAAAGTAAATTGGCGAAAATTATTCTCCACTTAGGCGACGAAGGCAGTAGGAGATATGTGGACAAATGGGATGCTCCTGCATCCTTGACACAGACTTTGGTTGCAGATGCAATCGGAATGTCAAGGTCAAACATGAGTCGTTATGCACCCGATTTGAAAGCGTGGGGATTTGTTGAACAAAAAGTCAAGCACATTTTAGGTGCATCTCGCAAAAGGAATGCGTATTTTTTGACTCCCGATGGTATGACTGTTTATGAATTGTTAAGGAAACGCAGGAACATGGATGAAAGAATCCAAAATGCCGACCAACCTTAAAATAGTGTTGACGATACGACGAAGTGATAGCATGGCTGAAAAATACTCATGGGTGGTCATACCTCAAGACGCATCAACTCTTGGTGAATGTGAGATATTTGCTAAAAAACCTTCTTTGGCAGAAATGCAAGCGGGTGTGGGAGGCCGAATAGAAGGCTTACCTAAGTCATATTGGAACATGAAGGGAATAAAAACAATTTATGTCAACGATGAGGGTTTATTCAACCCTCAATTCAAACCTAATTTCATCGTCAATCAAATGTTGGCGGGCGACGAATACATTGTAATGACTCCGTATGGGATTTTGAACCGAAGCACTATGCTTACGATGCACATGACGGTTGTTCAAAAGTCATTTGAGGGTATTTATATGGATGCAAGAGGCCGACCAATGCGTATCGTTGGGCCATGTGTGGCTCAAGTCAAATTAAGCACTTTAGAACGGGCAATAAAATCCCTAAAAATAACCTCCGATTTTGTTCAGCGAAAGTATCAATACGCAAAACTATGATTTTTTACCCCTGTTTGGGGAGTAATTGATATAGGTGCGCTTTTCCTAAGAGGTTTGAGGGCGAAGAATGATGAAGGCGACAGACAATCCGAATATCAGCAAACAGGGATGCAAAGAGTCGTTGAAATTACACCGCCAATGGAGGCTTAAACATGATTGAAGAATTAACTGTTGAATATGATGCCCATGAAATTGTTGAAATTGCTATGGTTCGTTCAGTACCCCGCAAGGAATTACAAGAACATTCCGATAACCCCATTGAAGAAGCAGATAATTTGAAATTGCTTTACATTAAGGATTATGTTGATGAAAGTGGATTCATAACCCTCCAAATAAAACGCTTTACGCTTAAGGGTGAAACTGTTGCACTTATCGTTTATGGGAAACATATGAGTGGTGTAGGTCAAGTTTTCGTACATCAAATCAATCATCGTTTTTACCCTCACCTCACTATTGTTGAAGGCATTTACTGTGGTTTTGCCTCTTTGTATTACTGTGAAAAGAAGCATACAGGATTAGCAGGATTCACGGAAAATATCAAGACAATGATTAAAAAATCTAAGAAAGAAGAGGAATGAATATGGGTTCAAAAAGAGATAGATTTGAAAAATGGCTTGACCGCCATAATCATAAAATGGAATTGATGAGAACATTGACTTCGCTTATAGCGGCAGTTTCCTCAACCATCGTATTGTTCTTTATTCTTTGAACCCTTATGACCCCCTACAAGGGGCGTGGATTGAAATAGTCGTGTCGTTGAATAAAGGCATGGTTCGTCATGGTGTAGCGGTTCTCGCACCGAATGATAATGGCGTTTCGGGTGAAGTCCGATTCATTGACGATGGCGGTTCGCTTCACATTGATTACAATATCACAGGATTGACTGATGGCGAGCATGGATTTCATATTCACGAATATGGCGATTTGACTGATGGTTGCGAATCCGCTTGTTCTCACTTCAACCCATATGGTGTTGAACATGGGGGGTTGGATAGCAGGGTTCGTCATTTGGGCGACTTAGGGAACATATCATCAAAGGGTGGCGTTTCTAAGGGTCGCTTGACGACTGATACGCTTTCATTGAATCCAAAGAAAATCAATTGCATCGTTGGGCGCATGATTATCGTTCATGCAGACCGAGATGATTTGGGCTTAGGCGGTGATGCCGAGTCTTTGAAAACAGGAAACGCAGGTAAGCGTGTTGGTTGCGGTGTGATTGGTTTGGCTGAACCTCCGAAGAATATGACAAAGAAGGCTGAACAGAATGTGGAGAGCAAGCCCATAATCATAGGTGCTATATTGGGTGGCATTACAGGATTTTTATTGAAGCGGTGAGGTTATGGGTAACAACATGACTGTAAGCAAAGAAAATTACGACTATATTTTCACGGACTCCGAATACCTTAATTTTCGCTACAAATATGATACAACTGACATAGGAGATATGATTCCCAACCCCTACACTATCGCAAACAATATGACGGCCTATTCTTTGCATGACCGATACGGGGCGAAATTGGCTATCCTCTATTGGTCGCCTCAAGAATCCACTATCAAAGGCATCGTGTATGAAACAAGAAGAATCGGAGATTGGAATAATCCTCCCCGCTATTATGTCAAACTCCTTTACGATGATGTGGTGAATACCAAAGCGCAATTGACCGCATTCAATAAGTCAAAGGGCAAAAGGGTTGATTCATCCATTGGTTATACATGGACTAAACGGTGGTACACGCCTTTTCATT
>TARA_R110001592_G_scaffold18816_6_pt1 | contig 10239 bp, 5 predicted proteins | sample TARA_R110001592 | Tara Oceans TARA_R110001592 (sample SAMEA4398387) | marine metagenome | biome: Polar Biome; feature: [SRF] surface water layer (ENVO:00010504); material: water (ENVO:00002006), including particulate matter (ENVO:01000060) such as... | depth 5 m | reverse complement strand
TCTTCCTCATCTTCTTCCTCATCTTCTTCCTCATCTTCTTCCTCTGATTTATTATTTTCTAATAAATTATTAAGGTCGAAATCTTCTTCATCTGGATCTACTTCTCTATTTTCTTCGTCACTAAAAATATCCGGAACCTTGACAGGGCTTATTACTTTTTTGTTAGATGTAAGGCTAGGAGCTAGTATAGCTAATGATCTTTCCAAACTGTGTCTACTCATTTAAAATGGTATTTTACTTAAACAAACAAAATTAAGTTTTATAGTGTGTTATTATAATATATGCATATTATAACATAAAAATTAACAATAATATTAAATAGATTCGAGGAGATCATCGATCTCGTCGTCTCCTGAGTCGTCGAGGTTTGCTTCGTCTTCCGACTCAGGAGTGCTCTGCCGACCCATGAAACGATAAGTAATGCCTATCTCTGACACTTTTTCCATCTCATCTCCTTCAATTTCATGAAGGAGATTGAGGTAATCGGCGTCAAAATCGGATTTAATACCAGAAAACTTACCACCTATCTCGTACTTGACGGGATCTAGTGTCTTTCGAACCATCCAGGTATTACCATTGACATCTTCCTTACTGTAACAGTCTTGGTAGTCATCAGTCTTGCCTGCTTTGATCTCGCGAAGCTTGAAGTTCTTTGGACTCCTCTTCTTTCCTTTAGCTCCCGAAGGAGAAGGCGCGTCAATCTTCTTTCCGCCGAGAAATTCTTTCGGCCCCGTGGGAGATGTAACTCCGTCTTTGATGCCTGCCATTTCTGCGACATTGAAATCAGGAACTTCATCTGCTGGTACGTTATAGTTACCTGTAGGGCTACCTTTAACTTCGCTCCCAGCCAAAAGAGATTCGTAAAAATCTTGAAGTTTAATAATTGCCTTTTCACTATTATTTTTAGAACAAGCGGTGCATTTGTTAGCATAAATATTTCCAGAAGCAGGTGGACCGGTAAGTTCCTTTCCACATGCCTTGTTCTTATTTGCGCCCTTTGCAGCGCGATGAAGACACCATTGTTTGATTTCTGGCTTTTCTCCTTCACCATCCCAGTTATCAATAATAGCTTGATGTTCTCTGACCTTAAGAATAAGTTCTTTAGGATCAAGCCAAGCCTCCTTCTTAGGAGTGTTATTTGTCTTGGGAGAAGTAACCTTTTTAGAAGGAATATTAGCTAAACCAGAAATCCATTCAAAAATAGCTTTCTTAGACTCATCTGAGCCATTAAAAATCATATCTTGCGGAAAACCGCATTCGGAAATCTTGTCGGATAACGATTGAATAAAAGAAGCATCATATTTAATGAATTCGGCATTGATCTTCTCTAGAAGTTTATCGTGGCTCATTGTATCGATTTTGTTAAAAAAAATCCAATTAAAAAATCATTTTTAATTGGATATTAAAAATGAATCCTGTAAATTATGTTTATATGCCTGTTTTAATAATTCTTTTTTTGCAAATATTTTTCCCCTATATGAACAATTTCATATGTATTGATCTTTGGTTGGCGCCTCATCATTTTTTCTGTATAATAATGTTCCTCTTATCTTACGTTCTTTTCGGTGTGTCTTTATGGAAATCTGACAAAATAGACAACGACAAGATCTTTGCATTCTCATGGGTACTTGTAATTACAAATTTCTTATGGATTTACTATTTCAAAAAGAATAAAGAAATTACATTAATATTCCTTTTTCTTTCTCTTTTATTTGGTTATTTTACATATAATTCTTTATTCCTGTCTACACTTTCTAATAACGAAGAGACACTTTATATAGATCTTTATGCAGTCTATATGATTTGGATAGGTTTTATGGTAACAATTCTTGTAGAAACTTCCCCTAGATTTTTGAAACCAAAGAAGAAAATTTCTAAAAAATAGACCTATGAAAAAATTCCCCTGTATATATAATTTAATTCATTTGTATCTTCACCTTCCGTGTAGAAATGAGCTCCATTAGTCATTTCCCCGTTTTTATAACTTTTATAAAAATGTAGAACATGGTATGCTACTACTCTGAAAAAAAGCTCATTAAATCCTGACTTTGGTATTTTCTCTATATATTTACAACGCTGTAATTGTCTAGAAATTTTAAAAGTTCTCATATCATATGTAAATTCAGTAGAGTTTCCGTCCAATATTGGTTTTGAGTTATTTTTCAGATCTTTTATTTTATTTTGAGAGAATTTAGAAGGGTTTTTTGTAAAATCTAATTCTATAGTCCCTTCAGAATTAACAGAAAAATAGAAACTTAAGTTCAAAAAGGCTCTCAATATATCGTCTTTTTTATTTAACGACACGGATCTTATGTCACTTTCCGATAATCTGAGACCCATTCCTGTACCCCCTGTACCGGATCTTACACCGAGTAACATAATTATATTTATAGCACTAACATAGAATTCTTCACTTAAAACATTACTAATTTCCCGTTGGCCGTCAAATATTTCTCCAACGGCTTGACCCATATTTCTATTATCTTTTGGAGAAGCAAGGTCTAAAAATCTAAGAATATTCAATTGCGTCTTAATTGTTTCTAAGAAAAGCTGTGGTAAAGATTTTCCAGTATATGGATTTTTCTTAGATTCTATAATGGACTCAAAGAAATCAGATGTAAAGCACCAAAGTTCTCCGTCTTCGTCTTTGTAAAATGCCATCCTTGAATCATTATAAGCATATGGATTATTAATAATCATCGATTTTGGATTACATCTTCTTCTTTCTAATGGATCACCTTCCCTAATTTTACCAGCTTCCATGAGTATTCTTTCTACTCTTTCTTGTTGTCTTTCTATGGATTTGGTAGCAAAATCTACACGATCCATATTGCTAATCTGGTCTAGTTTATCACAGATAAATGCAGGTGATAAATTAAAATCCAAATTAAGATCGAATGCTATTTGTCTCAATCTCTTTACAGGAATCTGTTTTTTGTCTCCCGGTGTGACTCTGCTACAAAGTTTTTTCCACTCTGGTTCTCTATAATTAGTTCTAATATTTTCTATAAGTTCTACAGAAGCATGTAAACTTAAATATTGTATTTGATGACCATCAATTTCTGCGCCTGATGATACCGCGTATTCTATCATATCTCCAAAAATTTGAACAAGAATTTTATCTTTCTTTTCACTCGAATCGTTGTGCCTTGCTATCAATTCGGTCATGCACAAGTAATCGCATTCCGCTCCTTTATCCATGATAACCTGAAAATATTCTAAATTTTCTGATAAAATAGCAAAATAAACAGATTGTGACATATTGCCTGATCTATTTAAGATCAAATCCCTGTCATCTGTTTCCCTGATACAATTCACAGAAAATGCTCGAGATGCAATATAGTTAACAACAGATCTCATAACAAATTGTTTACCCTTTCCTACGTCTGATAGAAAACTTAAGACATCAGAATTACCTTTTGAAAATTTTTGATCGAGAAGTATTTCTTTCATGGTACTCCATTTTATTAAAAAGTTTCCAGGTCTAACCCCTAAGATCTCATCTAAGTCAAACATTTTTTCCGGGTCTACCTTTATTTTTCCTTTGCTGTTTTTATTGATAATGTCTTCTACGGTTTCATTTTGATTATTTTGAGAACCAGTATAAGCTAATGATAAAAATGAACTACCTGCCGATCTAAGTAAATCATACAAACAATCAGCGTATCTACCTGTATAAACTCGTGTAGCTATAAATGCAGCTATGTGAACTTTTACATTAGCTGCTCCTGTAAAAAAATAAACGTTAGGATCTAACCCACTTCTTATCATATAACTTAATAAAAATAAGAAGCCAACATTTTGTGTCTTTTGTTGATCTAGTTTAGAAATCATTGTTTCGGGGTCTATTCTCTCTGTTTTGATACCGAAATTAACATGACCCAAATTATTACCATCACAAAATTCATCAGCGAGTGTTTTTAACTGTCTGTAATCCAGTGTTAAACCTTCATTTAATGCATCTACGACTCCTTTTGTAGTTGAACTAGTTGGAGCGGACATACTTTTATTTTAACAATTGATTTTAAAATAAATTGTTTCTTTAAAAATGGAGGCCGTTCTAAAAAATATAGAAAAACATGACGATGACACTAATCGTAGAGCAATAGATGCTCTTGTTTCTAAATTGAAAAGAGATAAAAAAATGGATTTTTTAAGTAGATTATGTGAAATTATTTACGAGAAGAAATTTTCCTCTGAAACGATTGAATCTCTTTTGGAACCATTTGATCCAGAAGAAGATCTAGACAAAGTTATTATTACAATCTGTAGGTGTTTTTTAGCAACTAGGGAAGAAATAAAATATATCGTACAAACATCGAAAAATATTAGTGATATTAAATATATGCTTACTTTGCTTTTTGAAGAAAAAAGGAACACAGAATATCAGACTGCCGCAGAGAACCTTCTCTATTGCTATGATCGTGATTTAACAAACGAAGATATAAATTCGTTGTTAGAGAATCTTATCGAGTACGAACAGTATTCTAGAGATTCTAATGTCGACGATATCGCTTGTTATCTAAAAAATAAAAGGGTTTTTGATAGAGAAAAATATATGTGTCCTTATTGGGTCAGTAAAATTGAAGGAGAAAATATTGGATTATTGGCCACTGTTCCTTTAGGAGAAAGCGAAGATTCAGGAGAAGAAGTTAGATTTGACAAGATAATAGATTCATCTTCTAGTTTCTTTTATCAACTTCTTCCAAGAAAAGAGAGATATGATGAAGATACATCTGCTTTTTCTTTGACAGATCTACCTGAAAATATTAAAAGTTCTATCCAAACATTTTTGAAAGCGAGTACAGATTCGGAGATTGCAGAATCGGGTGTTAAAATAGGATCACCTGAAAGAGTCTGGGGGCCAAAGAACGATATACAAGGCATGGGATGTTGTTCAGGACCCGGCGGAGAAGGCCCGTGTAGGATGCTCCAATGCGAATGCCTGGAGTCCGAAGAAACAGAAGATAATGGTGCGTATGATTATAAGGGAGAAATTACTTGGTTTCAAGGAAGGTGTGATTCGTGTAGAAAATTTATTTTGGATATTTCTCATGCCTTACGATTTCCAAACAATCACGGAGGGTGGAAGGGTTGCTATTGTTCTTTTGAATGTTTAAAAGCAGATCCTCCTCACAAAGTTACGAAAGAAGAAAATATTTTATTGGGTATTATGAAAGCCAATATTGATAGAGGAGGAATAATGGATAGGAGTTCTTTCTGTTAATTTAAATATTTATATAAATATTTAAAATTTAGGAGCATTTTCTATAAATATAGCGTTATTATATATATCAGGTATTCCGTAAGGTATAATTTGAGTATAATTTTGGTTATAAAAATATCTAGAAACTCCGTACATCAAGACAGGAGTATCATCATTCCCTCTATTTATTTGATTAATAAAACTTAATTCGTCTTTTTTATCTTTTTCTGGATAAGCAGGTGTAAAAGAAGAATAAGGTATAAATCTTTTGAGAGCGACAGAAGCATTCGTTATATCTTCTTCTACAATAGATCCCAAATCATTTAATTCTACACTTCTATATCCTAATCTGTCAACCTGTAATGATTTTAAATTCAAAAGAGAATCAGTGCCTTCGAACAAGATACCTGTAGCAGGATCTCTCATCTCTTCTGATAAAAATATCTCTTGAATATCTTTTTCTTTTATATTGCCTTTTATTTTAGAACTCAGTGAAGATATTAAATTTCCACCTGTTGAAATTGAACTTCCACCGTAAACAATCTGCTGCGGACAGCTATTAAACGTATTTTCTGCATTGTCCATGAAATTATATTCTAAATAAAAATTAGACGAAGTGGTATCTGTTCCGAGCAAGGATCCTGGGGCTATTTCATTGTATCCATAACCAGCAGATTGTAATTTTGTCACTTGTACTTCTATGCATGACTTCACGTCGACTTTATTAAGATCAGGTCCCCTGACATTATAATTAATAACAGATTTACCCGAGACCTGAGATTTTGAATTTTGAAGATTAAAATTATTGAATCCATATTGTATTAAGTACATAGTTTCGCCTACTTCATAACCTGTTCCCCCGCTTATAGGTCCCACGGGCTCAAAATAAGATTCGTCGGTTCTTGTTTCAAAGTTTATTTGATTATTACCTGTATAAACGGCTATAGTTTCAAACCCGCCGTTAACAAATGTATATTCGCTTGGGGGTGGTTCGTATTCCGGAAAAAAGTAAAAGGCAGTATTGTTTTTGTCTACATACTTATAAGCCGCTTTAAAAATAAAAGTTTCTGTAGCCACTGTAGACACACCAAGAGTTAAACTAGTCCCTGTACTAGTTCCACCAATGGATGTTTGTGGAATAATAACAGTATCTCCAGACGAAAAATTCACACCAGGCGAGGAAAGAGTTATAGAAGATATCTTGCTATCAAAATCTACAGGTGAAACAGGGTAGCTAGATACAACTACATTAAATTCGGCATATGCTCCTGGTGTATTCAATGGAGGAAAAGTATTAGGAGGATTTGGAGTTGTTTCTTTTCCTTTACTGTCTCTCAATACATAGTTATCTATATTGATATAATCGCCACTAAATCTGGTTTTATTTTCTAGCTCTTTTTTAGTGGTACCAGAACTTGTATCTAATGTTTTTATTAATCCATTCATGCTTGGCCATAATCTGGAAAATACGTCGGGTGTATTATGTTTTGTACCGTCTGTATTACTTACAGTAACAGGACTAAAACCCATTTCGGTTGTTTTCTGACCAGTCGCCGGAATACCTATGAATACGCTAGAAGATTTATCATCCGTGAAATAACTTTTTGGATATGCTACTGATTCGCTCAATGGTCCTTTTACAAGCCATGTTGTGTCTCCGTCTTGGTATGTAACATTATCTCCCCCACCTCCTTGAGGTCCTCTAGGTATAGTCCCTGGTGTGTGATAAATCCACAAACCATAAGCGCTTGGTGCTGATCCAAAACTCAAAACTTTTCTTGCAGAAATATGGTATCCTGGTAAATAATCGTAATAAAATAATTGTAAATCTATACCCGTTCCGTCAGAAAATGCTTCTAAGAAGTAAGGAGGGTATCTATCTAATTTCCTTTGTATACAAAAATTTTCTAAAGGTGTGACAGGGGCGAGACCACCCGAGCCCGGTTCAATAGCAGTGATATCCCCTGCAAAATCCGTTGGAGAAACTTTCTGACCTTTAGAAAATGCCCCTTCTAACCCAATAGGGTATTTTTCACTATAAGTTGGATCAGGTAGAAAACTAAATATCAAAGACATTACCAAGAGCAGTAGAAAAACAGGACCAAGAACTTCTATTAGAGACGCAAGACCAGCCAGTGCGCCGCCGATTTGTGCTCCTAGACCGGCTACTACTCCCTCTGCACCTGCCGCTCCTGCCGCTCCTGCCGCTCCTTCGCCTGCTGCTTCGCCTGCTGCTTCGCCTGCTGCCTCTCCTGCTGCCTCGTCTCCCCCTTCTCCTAAATCTTGCATCTCTATATCGTCCGACGCCCCAGACTCACTGCTTCCGTTGAAACCAGTTGCGTTTTTTATACATCTTGTTATATAATTTCCTGCCTGTCCCAATCTTTTCAAACCTCTCCCTATAGCCACGGCCCCTCTTACACCTCCCCAGACAACTGTCCCTGCTCCTCCTACTGCATCCCCTTTGGCTAAATCCGATGCAATCATAATACTAGGATCAGAGTAAATATTAGATTTTAAAGCGATACACCTTTGTGTTGAAGGAACAGTATTATCACTTACCTTTGCTTCCGGAAAGAAAATCCATTTAACTGTCTGACTTACCCCGTTACTAGCAATAGGTTTTAAGACAAAATTACCATTTTCAGAATCTAAATAGGAATTCAGACCTCTGAAAATTAAACTAGCGTAACTTCCTTGATCATCCTGTTTTAATGTATGATTTAAATTAGTACAAACGCCCTCGGAAGTACCTACGCCTGCAAATCTAAGAATTTTAAATTTTTGCCTAGCATCTGTATTGTCACAAGGTGCAAAACCCAATTCCACTGGGTATGGTCCATCCTTTCCTATACTGTTATCGATATTAATAATCCCCAATAAGTTATAAAAATCTAAATTAAATACACTTTCCAACTTACTAGGGATACTAATTTGCTTTATAGATATACATTGAGTATTTATCGAAATATTTCCTGAACTATCGTTATAATTTAGGCTAATACATCCTAATTCTCCAGGACAAACAGAATCAGCACATTCCAGATTGTAACTAAAATCTTGACCTCCTTCTATTACATTCCCTTGGTTATCAAAGCATTTATTTAAAGAACCTTTCTTATTATTTTCTAAACACGTTTTAGTGACATATTTTGTGTTTATTTGATCAGGGTCTATACATTGTTTAGAAGAATCTGCTTCGATATCTTCTATTTTTCCAGTTAAATGAGAGTTTCCGTTTACAAAGTCTTCAAGAGCTGTATTAAGATTAGGTCTTACATAAGATACATTACTTAGTAAGTTAAAATTACCGTTTGAATCTGTTTTTTGAGATACTAAAGGTTGTTCATATGTATAGACCCTGCAAATACCACTTCCCACAACGCAAGTCCCTTGGAATTTAAAGGTATTGTCGGTATTTATTGACCATACAGCTTTTGGTTCATAATAATCTGTACCTTTAAATGTAGAAGGCGAACCACCTGCCCCTTCTCTCCGTATTTTTTCCGCAGAACTTTTTAAGTAATCTATACCAGGATAGATGATTATTATAATCAGAATTAATAATATTATTTCTAAGACTTTCATATTTTATTTTGTAATAAAATGTCTTTAGATTTAAAGAAAGAGACCTTTTTATTTGGGAATATAGAAAATTCCGGCATTAATTTTAGAAGAGTAAATTTAATTACACTACAGGGATTTATTCTCGAACTAAAATTAGAAGATTTAAAAAATGACAAAAGTTGGCCATGGAGATTTACAAAAAATTTTAAAACATTATTAGATTATAACGAAAACAATCTCTTTTCAAATCTAAAAGAATTTGGTTTATTATTAGATTTATTATACAATACTATCCAAACTTATGAGAAACTTCTCTGTGTAAAAAATTATAATTTTTTATCTCCAAATACGGATATAGATTTCTTTGGAATAAATATAGTAGTAATATTAAATTACTTTAGAAGCAGACTCCATTTGTATAAAAGAAATAATTCCGAGATAGACATTGAAAGATTTGAAAAAAAATTTGAAAAATATAATTTTGAAGAAAACGATTTTATTTTTGATTATGTATCGCCTTACGATGATATTAAATGGACTTCAAAATGGAAATTTTTATCAAAAAATAAAGAAGTTACATTTGAAAATATAGACGTTTATTTGGATTCCTATTTTAAAAATCAAAATATTTATTACAACTCAAGTATGTGTAATAATATCAAAGCATTGGGAGAAAGATTAACCTTTTTGAAAGAAAAAGCCCCGAATTATTTAAGAGAAATAGAAAAAAATTTATTAAAAACAACAGAAAAACTCTTTAATATCTTCCCATATGGTGTAATTTTTAATGATTACAAGCCGTTATTAAAGTTTAACAGTTATATACCTAAATTACTAAGAAATTTAAATAAACCCGTCACAAAATATATGTGGATTTTTTCTGTACTCCCTGATTTCTTGAGCTGTTACCTTCTTGGATTTCCTGTTGTGAGTATGGATATACCTGGAAATAAGAAAATGATACAATTTATAGAAAAGTTAGAAGAATTTGGAGAAGAAAAATATTTCGAACATATTAGGAAAAAATATACAGAACCTTATATCGATTCTATATCTTTTGGAATAGAAACAGGAAACTTAAAAGAAGAAGAAAATATATTAGACTTGTGCTATAATAATATTGCAGAATACAATCAAGACGATATAGCATGCTTATTCAATGAAAATGTAATTCATTATTTTACTTCTAAAGAATTTAGAACAATACTTAAAAAACAAGAAAATCCATATAACAGGCAATTTTTTCCTAATATTTCTAAAGTTATTGAGAATCTAAAGTTTAAAAACAAAATAAAAAAAAATTTAAATTCAAGGGGTCTAGATTTAGAACTAGAGGGTACACTTTTAGAAAATTTCGAAGAAATGAAACAGAAAATATCTAGCAAAAATATTATTCATTATTTTCCTCACATCGAGACCAACACGGATACATTTTACAGACCTTTATTAGAGATTTTATTACAATC
>TARA_R110001592_G_scaffold28969_1_pt1 | contig 10241 bp, 7 predicted proteins | sample TARA_R110001592 | Tara Oceans TARA_R110001592 (sample SAMEA4398387) | marine metagenome | biome: Polar Biome; feature: [SRF] surface water layer (ENVO:00010504); material: water (ENVO:00002006), including particulate matter (ENVO:01000060) such as... | depth 5 m | reverse complement strand
CTATCGTATTTATCCCCTGGCTGGGCGCTAAAACGACAAGCGGCTGCAATGAGTTATCGCAACCTTAAAGGTTACGAAGCTGCCAGCCCAAGCCGAACTCACAAAGCCAATAAAGAGGGGCGCGGCGCAAACCAAGCAGTATTTGCTGCAGGTAAAAGCTTGCGCGAACAAGCGCGATGGTTAGACGAAAACCACGACCTCAGTATTGGCATTTTAGACCGCATGGAAGAACGGGTAATTGGTGCGCAAGGTATTGTGGTTGAGCCACAGCCCCGCAGTATTAGTGGTGAAATACTCGACGAACTGGCCAACGATATTCAGCGTCGTTTTGCTGCATGGTCATTAAAGCCTGATGTAACAGGGCGCTACACACGGCCAGAGCTTGAACGCTTAGTGTTACGTACCGCATTGCGCGACGGTGAAGTATTCGGCCATCAAGTGCGTGGCAAGGTGGCTAAGTTTGGTCATCCCAACCCGCAAGGCACGCAATACAGTATTGAAGCGTTAGAGCCTGATTACATTCCGTTTGAACTTAACGATGTATCAACCCGCGTTCGCCAGGGGTTAGAGGTTAATGGTTGGGGGCAGGTGGTTAATTACCATGTGTTGTTTGATCACCCGTCTGACCAAATTGGCTTTCGCTTTAAGACTAAAATGGTACCTGCAAGTAACATGCTGCACCTTGGCATGTTTAAGCGTTTGCACCAGCTGCGCGGTATCAGTATTTTTCACGGCATTTTAACGCGCCTTGGCGACATTAAAGACTATGAAGAATCTGAACGGGTAGCAGCGCGTATTGCTGCAGCGTTAGCGTTTTACATCAAACGCGGTGACGCCAGTATGTTTGGCCTAGATGGTGATGCTAAGGCTGACCGTGAAATTAACATTGCACCAGGCATGACCTTTGATGATCTCGCTGTTGGTGAAGACGTCGGCATGATTGAGTCAAACCGACCCAACGTGCATTTAGTCGATTTTCGTAATGGCCAGTTAAAAGCCTGTGCTGCGGGGACCCGAGGCAGTTACTCGAGTATTGCCCGTGATTATCAAGGTAGCTACTCAAGCCAACGCCAAGAGCTGGTTGAGCAAGACGAGTCGAACCGCATTATGCAGCAATGGTTTTGTGCCGGTTGGGCGCGGCCTGCGTTTCGTAACTGGTTGGAAATGGAGTTAATGAACAAGCAAGACCCTATAACCCTGCCGCCAGACCTAGACATGCGCACCTTGTTTGATGCTGTGTATTACGGGCCCACCATGCCATGGATTGACCCCCGCAAAGAATCCCAAGGTTGGGAAATGATGATAGCCGGTAATGCCGCAACCGAGGCTGATTGGGCGCGAGCTCGTGGCCGTAACCCAAGCGAAGTTAAACGCCAACGTCAACGTGAGCTGAAGTTTAACCGCGAAAACGACATGGTTACGGGTAACGACCCAGAGCCACAAAACGGAGAAACCCCAAGTGAAAAAGACAAAACTAAGTCTAGCCGTGGCCGCCATGATGCTAATGCCAAGCGCATCAGCGAGCTTGACCGAGAATAAAGAAAAACGCGGTATCTACAGCATGAAAGGTGCCGCCAATGGTGTGGTCGAATTGATTTTATATGGCGATGTTGGCTGGGATTTTACCGCCAAACAAATCGCCACTGACCTACGCGCTATGGGCAAAGTGTCGCAGATTAACGCTTACATTCAATCGGGTGGCGGTGATGTGATGGACGGCATGGCCATTTATAACATTCTCGCTCGCTGGCCTTGCCAAAAGTCGATTTGTATTGAGTCGGTAGCTGCTTCTATGGCCAGTGTTATTTGCATGGCATTCGACACCGTGATTATGCCGTCCAATGCCTTTTTGATGATCCACAGTAATTGGGGCGGTGCAGTTGGTACCGCTGATGATTTACGTGAATACGCTGACTTGCTCGATAAGTGGCGCTCAAGTATGGGCAAGGCTTATCAAGATAAAGCCGGCGGCAAGTTAAGTGATGAACAGCTCGGACAATTTTTTAAAGAAGACACTTGGTTGTCTGCGCAAGAAGCGGTTGATCTTGGGCTAGCAGATGAAGTGATAGAACCGATGCAAATGGCTGCATCAATTAATTTTAAACGACTGAAGGACTTTAATAATATGCCTAAAGCATTACAAACCCTGCTAGCACAACAGGGCAATATCGGTGCTACCACCCCCAATTCGCCTGCGCCAGCAGCCACTAATACACCAGCCCCAGTAGCTTCGGTACCAGCACCCGCGGCACCGTCGCAAGCTGATATTCAAGCTGCGGCCATTACCTTTAATGCAGAACGTATTACCGGTATTAATGCCGCGTTCGCTACGTTCCCGCAATTAGCTGAACTTAAAAACAGCTGTATTGCTGATGCCAACATCAATGCAGACAAAGCCAAAGACATGATTTTGGCTAAGCTTGGCGAAGGTGTCACGCCATGCGCCGTGCAGCCTAAAAGTGTCATTATTCATGCCAGCAACGGTAACATTGTTGGTGACTCAATTCGTGCACAATTGATGGCTCGGGCTGGCCATGAAGCGGCACAAAAAGACAATGGCTATGGTAGCTATAACTTACGTGAACTTGCTCGTGCATCGTTAGCTGACCGTGGTATTGGTTGTGCCGGTATGAACGTGATGCAAATGGTGGGGTTAGCGTTTACTCATACCTCATCTGATTTCGGTAACATCATGTTAGATGTGGCCAATAAGTCAGTATTAAAAGGTTGGGCTGAAGCTGCTGAAACCTTTGAACGTATCGCTAAAAAAGGTCAGTTAAGTGACTTTAAAGTCGCGCATCGTGTTGGCATGGGTGAGTTTAAAAGCTTACCAGAAGTGAAGGACGGAGCAGAGTACAAGTACATCACTGTTGGCGACCACGCTGAAAAAATTGCCTTAGCAACCTACGGCGGTATTTTCACGTTAACACGCCAAACGGTTATCAACGATGACATGGACATGTTAATGGGCGTACCGATGAAAATGGGTAAAGCCGCTAAGCGCACTATTGGTGATTTGTTTTGGGCTGTGTTAACCAAAAATGCCAAAATGAACGACGGCAAAGCCTTGTTCCATGCAGATCACGGTAACTTAGCATCCGGTGCGCCAAGCGTTGAAGCATTCAGTATTGCGGCTGAATTAATGGAATCGCAAATGATTGGCGAGTCACCATTAAACATCATGCCTGCATTTGCATTGGTACCACCTAACCTTAAGCGTGCAGTGCTGCAAATCATTCAATCAACGTCGGTTAAAGGCACTGATGCAAACTCAGGTATTGCTAACCCAATCCGCGACTTTGTTGAAGTGTTATCTGAGCCTCGCTTAAAAGCGAAAAGCGATAAAGAGTGGTACTTATCAGCCGCTCAAGGTGAAGACACCATTGAAGTGGCTTACCTTGATGGTATCGACACGCCATACATTGAGCAGCAACAAGGTTTTACCGTTGATGGTGTTGCAACCAAAGTGCGTATTGATGCCGGTGTTTCACCACTTGATCACCGTGGATTGGTTAAATCAACGGGTGTGTAACTCGCTGCATTTCGAAACAAAAGCGGCCGCTAACTCGATTGAGGAAGCGGCCTTTTTAATGACAAATTTTTAACGTAATTGGGAAAAATCCTTATGAAAAATTGTGTAGCAGATGGCACTACCATCGACTTTATCGCCACGGCAGCAGTTGCTAGTGGTGACCCAGTATTAGTAGGTAAAGTGGTTGCCGTGTCGCTTGGCAATGTTGCTATCGGTGAAGCGGGCGTCGGTGCAACCGAAGGCGTGTACGAGTTGCCAAAAGTGACCGCCGATGACATTACCCAAGGTGGGCAGGTGTATATCAAGGCAGATGGCATGATCACTAGTGTTGCATCTGGCAATACCTTAGCCGGTAAAGCATGGACCGATGCGGCTAACCCGAGTGATAGTGTTTGGGTAAAAGTTAATGCCTAGCTTGGCATCGGTATTTGCTAACCGAGTAAATGCCAAAATAGTGCGGGTGTTTCAGCGCTTGGCTGACCCGTGTGAGTTTGCCCCAATGGATGGGGCAACACCCTATAACCGTTTGGTATCGTTAGATGATAACGGCAGCGAAATTGCCGCATCGTCTAATGAGTATGTGCCCGAGTTAATCATGCGTGCTGAGTTCTTACTCACCGAGGGTGATGTGAACTCCGGTGATGTATTCACCATTAGCGGTGCTGAGTGCCGCTTAACGCAACGGGTTAGCACCGACTCAGTATGTGTGACTTATATTTATATTCAACTTTAAGGCGACATCATGGCGTTAACAATGACAGGCTTTGACGCAGTAAATCGCGAGCTTAAACGCATGCGTGATGCTCAATCACCAGCGATTGCTAAAGCCATAGATGAGGCTGCCAAATTTGGTAACCAGCTAGCTGTAGATGAAATATTCACAAAGTACGGCTTTAAGTCTAAGTCGTATGTGGAGCAGCATTTCAGTGTCAGCATTAACCCCAAAACCCTTAGGTCTTACATCAGCGCAAGGATGCGCCCCAGCACCTTAACCCGTTTTGCCAGCCCACGTTATAAAGTGGGTAAGCGGGCGGCAAGGGTCGCCGGTGGCTTTAGCATAAATGTTATTCGCAATAAGCCTGTGTGGTTTAGTGGTGCGTTTACTGTCATTGGCCGCAACGGTAATCAACTTATGTTTAGTCGCAAAAAGGGTGATAACTCTTGGCGTGAACTTAACGGACAAAAAGCGTTATACGGCCCTTCAGTGGCAGGCAGCTTTGGCTTTATGCGTGATGATTTAGAACCACCCATTATTGCCCATCTGCGTAAAAAATATGGCCAATACGCTAAGTAGTCTTTTACCAGGCATCGAGGTACCCATGATCCAAACTATTTTAGACCGACTCAAATTGGTTGACGGTGCAACTGTGCGCGAAGGGTTTTACACCCAAGGGCTGGCAAAAGAACAACAGTTTATCTTTTTGCAGCCTTATACCGATTTGTTTGGTGCTAAAAACGGGCTAGATAAATACCGTGATGAAATTGCCTTACAAGTGGTAGCCGGTATCAATTTAAGCAAATCAACCGAACCCACCGCCGAGCTAATCAACTTAGTTCGAGACATTCGCAGCGCCTTTTTTAAAGACGAGCGTAACACTGAAAAACCCTCGTGGTTGCCTAGTGCTATCAGCTTTAAAGAAGCTGAACCCTGTAAATACATTATGCCCGAAGCCCATGAAAAACATGGTCTGGCGGTCATTACCTTAACCCTTGTTCATTTAGTTACATTTGGAGATAAATTATGAGCGAAACCGTAACCGAAAGTTACATCGGCTCAGGCATTGTGTATGTCAATGGCCGCGATGTTGGTAACGCCAGTGGCGTAAAAATCGACATCGAGCAAGAAACCAAAGAGCAGCCTAACTATCGTGGCGGTGGCGGTAATGCCGCTGAAATCACTAAAGTGAAATCGGTAAAGCTATCGATGACATTAAACGATTTTAGTAACGCCAACTTAGCATTGGGCTTGCGCGGTAAAGTTGAAGTATTAACCGCCGGTGCTGTCACCGACGAAGTGATTATTGCCATATTAGATGGTTTAGCCGACACCGCTAAAATGATTGATACCACTATCCCGCCAGTTGTCACTAATGCGGCAGGTTCAACTACTTACGATGTTGATGTTGATTATGTTGTTAGTGCCGGTGGTATTCGTGCATTAAGCACCGGTGCTATTACTGCAGCAGAATCGCTAAAAGTCAGTTACACCAGTAAAGCCGGTAATGCGTTGCAAGCACTGGTTGAGTCAGGCGCTGAGGTTAAAGTGATTGTTGATGGCGTCAACGATGCCACGGGGAAACCTTACACGCTTAAGTTCTACCGCTGGAAGCCTAGCCCAACATCAGGCCTAGATTTAATCGGTGACGACTTTGGTTCGTTCGACATTGAAGGTGGCGTATTGGCCAATACGGCAATCGTTGCAGCAGGTAAGTCTAAGTTCTTTGTGCGTAGTGCAGCGTAGTTGAAACAAAAAGCCCACTAACTATGTAGTGGGCTTTTTTAATCATCAATAACTTAACGTAATCGAGCTTGCCTCCCTACAAATCGCTCACGGCTTTATGTTGCCTAAAGGGGAGTATAAAAAAGGGATAACAGGAAAGGACATAAAACAAAGCCCCAACTGCGGAGACAGTCGAGGCTTAAGCATTAACACAAATCGTAAATAATGAAAGGATTTACCATGCAGATTATAGCAAATAGTACAAAAAAAATGCAACCAGAATTAGCAGCTAATATTGTAACCTGCCAAAGCGGAGTGCCTGTTACCACATCGCTAGCCATTGCTGAGGGTGTGGGTAATACCCATAAAACAGTGATTCAATTAATTCGCAAAAATTTTGATGATTTACAGGAGTTTGGTTCACTCGCATTTGAAATGCGAGTGATAAAAGCTGACGGTAGAGGCGGTCAACAAGCAGAAATTGCCATTCTTAACGAGCAGCAAGCCACATTGTTAATTAGCTTTATGCGCAACATTGGTGTGGTAAAGGTGTTTAAAAAGAATTTAGTGAAAGCGTTTTTTGATATGAGAGATCGCCTTAATCAACGCCAACCCCATATTGACCCAATGGAAGCCTTGCGCGACCCAGCGGTAATGCGCGGTTTGTTGTTAGGGTATTCGGAAAAGGTGATTGGGCTTGAAGAACAGTTAAAAGTCACTCAGCCCAAAGCCGATGCGCTAGACCGTCTGGCCACAGCTGATGGCAGCTTGTGTATTACCGATGCGGCTAAACAATTACAAGTACGCCCTAAAGATTTGTTTTTATTGCTGCAATGTAAAAAGTGGATTTACCGCCGCCAAGGCTCTAGCTGGCTAGGTTACCAAGACAAAATACAACAAGCATTAGTTGAGCATAAAGTTACCGAAGTTGAACACAGCAGCGGCCTATGCAAAGTGTCTACCCAAGTACGCATCACAATGAAAGGCTTGGCCAAGCTTTCGGGGAGTATGCTTAATGGTTAATTTTCTCCCCACATTATTGATTAAAAGCCTGAATTGCTCAGGCTTTTTTTATGTCTGCAATTTGTTATAAGGAAAGCCCATGAGTTTTAAAGACCAAGTCATTAACCTGATCATTCAGGGCAAAGATTTATTTTCCAGCGAAGCCAAAAAGTCTGAAAAAGCGGTTGCTGAATTAGCATCACAAAGCGAAATCCTTAACGCCCGTTTAAAAGAGTTAGAAGATTTACAAGCGGCCGCCAATTCAATTGATGGTTTAACCGCATCAATCAGTAAAGGCGAACGTGCATATAAAGATAACTCGGTTGCACTCGACAAGTTAGTCACCGAACAAAAGGCAGCCGTTAAAGAATTAAAACAACTTGAGGCTGCTCAAAAGGCGGCTGAAGGTTCAACCAATCAACTTGAGCAAGAATACAATCAAGCTCAAGCCGCATTAGTTAAATATGAAACCGAGCTACAACAAGCCCGGGTTGAAGTCGCAAAGCTCAGTACCGAGCAACAACAAGGTGCCACGGCCAGCAAAGAACAAGCGACCGCATTAACTAAAGCCAGTACCGATTTACAAAAATTAACCAATGAACAAACCAGCGCAAAAAATGCGGCCACCGAACTGGCAACTGCATTAGATAACCAGCGTCGAGATCTGCTTGATGTGAGCACCGCCACCGAAGCGGCTAGTCGAAATAAAGCTGATTACACATTAAAAGTTAAAACCGCTCGCACCGAGGTAAACCAGTTAGCGAGCAGTATTAACAAAAACAAAACTGAATTAGACAAAAATACCGCCAGTTTAAAAACGGCTGGCATCAACATGGACAACCTTGCTGATGCCACCAAGGATTTAAAGCAGCAACAAGCCGCTGCCGAAACCGCATTAGGCGGCGTAAACACCAAGCTTGAACGCCATAATAAGTTATTGGTTGAGTCCAAAAAAGATGCCGGTGATTTTGGTGGCAGTGTTAAAAGTGCTACAGCGTCATTGGTGGCCATGGCCGGTGCCTATATTGGTGTAGATAAGTTATGGGAAAGCCTTAAGTCGATACTGACTGCAGGTGATGAAGCTGCATCATTTAGCGCCCAAATGACCGCTATGATGGGCAGTATTGCCAGTGGTGAACAAGCCACCCAATGGATTAAAGACTTTGCCAATAATACCGGTACCCGTTTAGATTCGGCTAAACAAGCTTTTGCCTCGTTAAAAACATTCGGTATCGACCCTATGAATGGCAGCTTGCAAGCCATGGTCGATTACAATGCTAAGTTGGGTGGAAGCCAAGAAAAACTTGAGGGCATTATTCTTGGTGTTGGCCAAGCATGGGCGAAACAAAAACTGCAGGGTGAAGAAATACTGCAGTTGGTTGAACGGGGTATACCTGTTTGGGACTTGCTTGAAAAAGTCACTGGTAAAAATGCAGTTCAACTGCAAAAAATGAGTGAAGCGGGGCAGCTTGGCCGCGATGTTATGCAGCAGCTGTTTGCTGAAATGGGCAATCAAGCTAATGGACAAGCATCAAAAAGCCTCGAGCGCTTAAGTGGTCAAGTTAACTTAATGTCCAACAAGTGGACCGAGTTTAAAACCATTATTGCTGATTCTGGTGCTTACCAGGTAGCGGTTGATTTTATCCAATCGTTAAATGATAAGTTTGATGAACTGAATAAAAACGGCCAAATCAAACAGGCCGCGCAAGACATTAGCGACTTTTTTACCACCATGATCCGCGATGGTGGCGCCAGCATTACCGCCACACTTGAGAACATTGCCGCATTTGCTCGGGCATTAAATGTGATTAGCGGATCGTTACGCTTAGTGTGGAACGGTATTACGGCTGGGCTATCTGCTATTGCGCTTGTAGCTACCACATCATTTGCCAAAATTATTGATGCTTATGCCTATATGATTGAGGCGCTTGGTGGTGATGAACTTGGCGCTTCTATCCGTCAAGTCTCGGAGGCTGTAAAGGCTATTTCTAATGGCTACAAGCAACAAATTGAGCAAGACAGCAAAGACATTAATGCTGCTTGGAAACAGATAACGGGGGAGGTTGAGCAATCAGCATCAAGCGCTTACAAGGCTGCGGGTGATGCAGCAACTAAAAGCGCTAAAGTGCAGGCAGATGCAGCTAATAAAGTGGCTGACGCCCAGAAAACTCAAGGTGATGCTACCGACGAACAGACCGCTAAAATCAAAGAGTTTGAATTGGCTATGTCTAAGGCGGGTATTACTACCGTTTCGGTATTGCGCGAACAAGCTGCGGCAGCTAAATCCACCTATGAAGAAGTTAAACAGGGTGCCAAAGATGGTGTTGCATCGACCAACGAACTTAACCAGGCATTTTTAAAATACGCAGAAGCATCGATAAAAGCCGCTGCTGCAGGTGATAAACAAGTCGAGTCGAGCATTCGGATAAAAGCCGCTAACCTTGGATTAAGCGATAATATTGATTCACTAATAGAACAATATAGTCGCTTGAGAAATGTGCAAGTTGGCTTAGGCAATGACAGCGAAGAGACAGATAAACAAGTTAAAAATGCGAACGAAGGCATTGGCACTACCATGGAAAACACCATGGGGGTGGTGGTTAAAAGTGCGCAACAAGCCGGATCTACATTAGCCAGTGTTGCCAAGTTCTTCAGCGACTATTTAAAAAGTGTTACAGCTGAAGTCGCTGAACTCAGCACGGGTGCTGTGGCTTACTTTAAATCGATACTGTATGGCCAAACGCTATTAACCGACTCAAGCAGTGAGCTAGAGAAAACCATAAAGATTTACAAAAATCTAAGTGGTGAGATTGGTGATCTGCTCGATGTGCAAGCCAAGTCAATCGATTTTACTGGCATTAGTAATTTCGCTCGTAAAGCCGAGATAGCCGGTAAGCAAGCGCAGGCTGCCTATTATGGCCAACGCATTGAATTGTTAAAAATGGTTGATGCCCTTGATGCTGCCGAAAGTGGCAACATTGGCTTAATCAATAGTGCCGAACGTGCGGCTAACTCAATGAACTTGATGAACGATCAAGACTTAGGAGTGCTGCGCACGGCCATTGATTCAGCTAAATCGAGCATGGACTCTCTACGTGATAGTGCTCAATCAACCCTCGATACGTTGCAAGACGAACTAGACGGTTATCTTGGCCGCCAGGATGAAATCGAAAAGCGTCGTTATCAGCAAGAGCTAGCCGATATTAAAACCCAGTTAGCAAAGGCTGAATCAACGGGCGACAAGACATTAATCACCCAACTGAGAGA
>TARA_R110001592_G_scaffold27006_10_pt1 | contig 10245 bp, 12 predicted proteins | sample TARA_R110001592 | Tara Oceans TARA_R110001592 (sample SAMEA4398387) | marine metagenome | biome: Polar Biome; feature: [SRF] surface water layer (ENVO:00010504); material: water (ENVO:00002006), including particulate matter (ENVO:01000060) such as... | depth 5 m | reverse complement strand
AGCCACTTCCGCCTGTAGTTGCGACCATTGTTTGCGAATCCCACCATGTGTAATCAGAGGCTGTAGATGTAATTCCACCTAACTTCCTACTTGAACTTATCATGTGGTCTAACCCTATAAATCCCTTTGATGATAATGGGGCGGATCCAGTTACTGTTGTTCCATCATTGTCGGAAAACAACTGTTGTCCAAAAGCGTCTTTCATTGCCTTTTCTGCATTCTTAACCTTTGCAGAAATCAAATCAACGACTCTTTCTGAACCACTATTTAACGCCTGTTCTTTTCCACTGTAAATAATGCTCGCTCTAAGCTGTACCCAATCGTATGATGCATCAGTAAAAACTTCTTGTGCAGTTGCAGCAAGTGTATCGTATCCTTCATAGAATGATACATTACTGTTTTTACCATATTCGATTGGCTGTAGCACCTTGTTACCAGATGCAATAGGCTCAGATTCTTTAAGCATTTTGTGAGTGAGAACATTGCTATTAAATATGTTGTCAACCATTACAGGGATGAACTTGTCTCTTGTTACAGCTGTTAAGCTGTCTATTGATAAAGCCATATTATATTCCTTTTATGTGTATTGGTTTTCTACTATTCATAGAAATTGTAGTTTTTCAATGCATCAGCTTGGGCATCCTTATAGCTTTTAGGAACTTCATTAGGTTCACTATGTAAACCTCTTGCGGATCCTTTTGGCTCTGGAATGCTTTTCATAGCTTTTGCATTTCTTGCTCGATTCACTGCGGATTTAAAAGCACTGTTTTCAGCTGATGAATGATAAGTTAAAGCGAAGGCATCTTCGAGTCCTTGAATCCCAGTAAAACCTTTTTCTACAGCTGTCTTAATGACACTGTCTAAAAATTGTGGGTCTTGTAACTCTGGATGTCCTTGCTTGAGTTGTGTAAGGTCAGCAGTCACTTGTCTATCGGCTTCGATATCCAATAGTTCTTGCTCTTTGACCCTCGTTAACTCGTTTAACCTTTCTTCCAACTCCTGGATTCTACTAGAATCGTTTGTGTCCTGGTCTGGTTCTTCTTCCGCTACCACTTCTTCAGTATTAAAAATTGGGTGGTCTTCATCTAAGACATCTTTCAAAGCGGCTATAGCATCTTCGTTATTCCTTAATCCAGTCCAGAGTTTCTTTTCAGCTGAAACTTCCTGGGCTTTCTCAGTATTACTCTTTTGCCAATCCGTTTTGTTTTCATACGCTTCAAGGGCTTCCTTAATCGTATCCATCTCATATTCTTGCCCATCCAATTCTAAGACTTCAAAAGTCTCTTGGGATTCATTTAGAGGTTCCGATTGGTCCGCTAAGACTTCGTCTTCCTGGGGCTGATTTTCTTCACCCTTTAATTCTTGCTCCGCAGACACTGGCTCAAGTATTTCGTCATTAAGACTCTTATATTCATCTTGAGATAACTTAACCCCACTATAACTAGTTAAGATTTCGTCTGACATATTTTCTCCTATAATTTTAAATCTGGTCTCTTTTACATACTAAATATTTCTACTCTATGCAGAAGTATTCAACGTAATAACATCATTTTTTTGATTTCTTTTACATATCTTCATTTTTCATTAAAGTTCCATTAGGCATTCGATGATACCCTTTCTTTATCCGTTTCTTCTTTGATTCTTTTTGGTTTTCTAAAGCCTTTTTGTAAGCCTTTTTCATCTTAGAATACTTACGACCAACTTTTTTAGGGCTTGAACTTTCTTTTGTTTTCGTAGAAGTCTTCTTATTCAAAATTTTTGTTGTGGTTTGTTTAGTGTATTTACTTTTCCCAGGTCCTTTACCATCCTTGCCATAATCCACACCAGCATATTCTTTCTTGTGCCTGGTAATCAAATTTTTCTTCGTAAAAGGTATTTTAATCTTTGTTCTTTTCTCAGTTGACATACTAGGGTTTTTACCCCCTCCCTCTGTCCTAAGAGTACCTTTATCTAATGTTATCGCTCCAGGGTAAGCCTCAGTAAGTTTCCCCTTATACAAAGCATTACTAAAATAAGGGACCTTCCTATAGTCTTTAGACTTCTTAGGATGGGCTTTGTTTTTATTTTTAATTTTCATTTTCATTTGGGGGATGTGGAAAGAGTACCAGCCTTCATTCTTTTTAAACGATTAGCAACATCAGCTGCACCTTTTCCCTTTACCATCTTTCTCTTTTTTGATATTGGTAGTTTCAGCTTTTTGACTTTTAATGTATCACTTTTCATCACACTCTTTCTTATCATCTTTGGTTTTATTGAATCGGGCTTTTTCAATAATGTCTTTTTTAAGGATTCTTTATAACTGCTTTTCATTCTTGAGGTCCTTGCATTTGACCCATTAAACCTGGGTTCTCTTTTAGTTGGTTAAATATTTCATCTTCGGACATCCCTTCAAACTGGGCTGGATCCGCTTGCTGCTGCTGTTGTTCTTCTTGCTGTTTCTTCTTATCTCTCATTTGAGAAACCAACCTTTCAATACCAGGCAATTGCATATTCTCTAAAATATACTCTGGGTCTTGTATTAATCCAGCTTGAGCAAGTGACAGTAATTTCTCTTCGATATAGGACCTATTATCTGGCAACATTGAACCTACCCTGGCTCTTACCATCTGGTCCACATCGTTAAACTCCATACCTTGATAAATCACTTCAGCATTATTGCCCTCAGTATCTTTCATTGTCATTGAATGCATTTCGGTACCCATGTTTTTAATCATCGCTATCCACATTTGACCTATTATCTGCATTGCCGCATCTAACTGTCTTGCTTTAAAATCTATTTTATTCGTTGCTGCACTTCGATATACCTGGGCTTGAACTCCACTTGTTACATTTGGTTCTTGTTTTCCCATCGTAGACCTAGTGACACCAGACACTGTTTCAAACATATCTACCAACATTGAATAGAAGTTAAAAACATATCCTGGCATACTCGCTGGTTGGACCATAGATACTTGACCAGGACCTCTCTTTCTAATAATAGAACCTGGCTTATTATTTATTTGGTCTACAACATCAGCTGTTTCATCCACTGTCCACATTGGATTAGCCATCAAGTGGATATTGTCCATCACTTGAGATGCTATTCTATCCAGTGCTAGGTTGATACTTTTTAATCTTTTTGGTTCTGGCTTTCCCCAGAATGAATGTGCGGATCCTCCATTCTTCATTACTACGAATGGGAATGGGTAAGGACATCTATTTATCTTATCCAGGAATTGATATTTAGAAGGACCATCATACAATATGATATCGTTAGCCATGCAAATCTTTCGTATCCCTCCTGGGTATTTTAGTTTGCCAACCTTTTTACCTTCGTCATCCGTTTCATTTGTATACTCAAGACTTCCATCTCTCATATACACTTCGACCAGTAAGGCACGCTCTTCCAAGTTTTGCATAGCTTCCGAATTGCCTTCAAAATATTGAGTATTGTTGCCTTCAGTATCTGTTACCTGGGTAAGATTCTTGCCGCCTTGGGTCTCTACTTCAGTAATCTTCAGTGCCTCAAACTCACTCATCTTTCCCATCGGCTGGACATACTGCCCCTTCTCTGGGAATAATTCTTTTATTTCATATAGTGGTCTAGGTGCCATATGGATTACCCATTGGGCATTCTCCATTTTCGTAGCACTAGGATTCACATAGAAAGAAAAAGGGTCTACAATGTCGCAATCTGGTAAATCATCGTGCATATTCCAACCCAACTTCACGATACCAGTTCCATAGACTAAATAATCAGTTAACCATTCTGGGACAAGAGTTGCCATATCTCTCATATACCATAAATCGTCTAACTGTGCTTGGAGAACATTTGCTATATACTTCGATTCATCTGTAGACCCTACTGGGATAACATCAATCTTTGGTGGTTTAGAGGACATAATTGGTATTTGTGTATCAATTACATTCGCTATCATATCCAAGGTAAGTTGGTTTTTAAACTCTGGCATATTCATACCAGCCCAGTGTTCACCCATATACAGTTTTTCTGAATCTCTCCAGACATCTGAAGTCTTCTTTCTAGCAGACTTTGCCATATCCATCATGGCATTGACCTTCTTCAGTAATTCTCTTTCTTCACCATCTGGCTGATATTTTGCCATTTAGTTGTTCTCCTTAATCATTGTTTGGTCTGACATCATATCACTAATAGTCGTAATAATATCCAGGTAAGCATTCCTTACCTCTTCTGACATTTCAAAAATTGCATCATCTAAATCCATTTCTACCCTATGCCAAGTTCCTTTGTCAAAGTCATATCGTTCTACTACCCTCTTAGACCTGGGCTGTCTGTCTTGTTTGCCTCGAACCTCTGCATCAGTTTCATTAGCCATGGCTTTTCTTCGTCAGCCTCTGGACTTCCAATGTGCATGAGGGCATACCTTGTTGAGTCAGCAAGATGGTCTGGTCCCTTCGTATCCAAGTCTTCGGGTCTGCGTAAGTCATGTACCAACATGGGAATAGTTTCGATGAAGTGGTTGCAAGTTTTGAATACATGGAATTTGGGCGGATTTTCATCATCCCACTTTAAATACTCTCGCAGAAGGTTCCAACCCGATAGGCGATTATTGTTTGCTTTTATGCAATTAATTCCATTTTTTCTAAGGATATCTGCAATGGACATATGGGAACCAGCAACACCATCAGAACGATTCATACTTTGGGGGTTACGAATCCACATACTAGGGTCACCCATAGTAGCCTTATAATCCTCACCTTCACTCAGAGCGTTAATGGCATCCATATGACCAGATAATTCCATTTCCGATACATAGTAATCCCTGTACATATAGACTTCTTTCTTAGGGCTTACAGCTATCCAGCTGACTGCTAGAGGAGCCTTATATCCATAATCTATTCCTCTATATTTATACCAGGTACTCGGTATTCTAAAAGGTTCAACAACGTGAACATCGTATCGCCATTGGCTAAAATATTGTCCATAATACACATCCCAATCACCATCCAGCCATGCCCTTCTTAGTTCATCTGGAAGACCTTTTAGCATTTCCATATAACCAGGGTCTTCTCTCATTAATGTAGGATTATCTTCAATCCTACTCGGTATAAATATTCTTGTCCTAGATGTGACTGGGTCGTAAAAAGTCTTCTCCCTAGGATTATCAACAAATCTTTTCTTAAACCAGTTATGCCCTGGTCCGCCTGGGTTACACGTTAAGAATATCTGGGGGGTTAGCCCGATAGTACTTCTGCAACTACTAATCAGCTTTAGATAATCTTCCTCATCTGCAATAAGAGTAGCCTCTTCAATACCCATCTTTTGATATTCATGTCCCTGGTACTTCTGATAGGCTTGCTTATCCATTAGGTGACCAGTTCGTATAATAGCACCAGTTGGAAATCTAAACTCAGCTGGATTACCAACCACCTCAACATCTAGGTACTTGTACATCTGAGTAGCCCTATCAATATAATCCCTTAAATCATCATAGTTTCGTCTAATAATTAAACCTCGAAAAAGGGGGTTATTCAAATATTTAGGTTCTACCATCCATGCCATTAAACAGCTAGACTTGCCGCCTCCTCTGGATCCGCCAAATGCTATCTCAAACTCGCTCCTGGCTAAAGCAAATGCTTGTCGTGGATGCGGTTCCCAATGTGTTAACATTCCTTCTCCTTAGATGGAAAGGGAAAAAGTTGAGGTTGTTCAATATTTATAACCTCTGATATCTTATTCATTCCATTAATCAAGCATTCCGCCTCAGTCTTTAGCCCCATCTGCATTAAAGATAATAAGTATTCATTATTCTGATTGTTTGCTGAAAACATATTCCAGATAGCCTTCATCTGTTTGTCTGATAGTGTCATTTGTAACCCCAGGAGTGCTGTTTCTTTAGCTTAGATTGTTCGTATTTAGTCATCTTCTTCCAGCACTTAGGTAAGTTCATCACTCTATTATCAACACCACTAGCAAGACCACAGTAAGTAAACTCCTCATCACCATTCTCTTGAGTCTTATTGTTATATTTAGAAATAGTTGAGAACGTACATCTCCGACCATCTACTTTTGGACAAGGGTCAAACATCAGAAAAGTTCATTTGTGTTAAAATTTTGGTATGGGAAAAGTGTTTTGTACATTGCCCAGGAGTCACAATAATATTTTGAAGAGATGGGACCCGACTAATGGGATGCCCCCCTCGCAGTAATAAAGATGTTTGCGATACCTTTTTATAGGCAAACAATTCTTTCATCATTCAAGCCAACTCACTGTCTAAGCGTGTTACCACCGAGGAACTATCATCATTCGAGGCTAATTCGAGGCTATTTTGGACAGGACCTGGGACATTAGGATCCTGGGGTCCAGGAGAAATAGTTTGGCTCTCACTCTGTCCGATGGTACTAACTATTTGAGGGTCCAAGGCAACCTTCTGAGGTAATACAATCACTCCGCTAATTGTCTTTTGTTCTACTTCCATCTGCATTGCTTTTAAATCTGGTACCATCTTTGGCAGCAGAATCCTCCAGGCAGATACTTGTCTCTTATCTTCATCATTCATCGCTACATCAAATAGCTTTTGTACTAATTCATTCTTCTGTGGATGCAGCCGCACTAAGTCTTTCGCACTACTCTTAGGTCTACCTTGGGGGTTACCGCTTGTACCTTTCAACCATTTGCCTTTATGAACTGTATCACTCATATATATATCTGTTTTTACTCTGTTAATTAATGAGAGTATATATATATGTGTATAAGTAAACGACAGTTAAAACATTATTTTCATACTTTTATATGTTTCACTTGTTTACTATGTGTTACACTGTTACATTTGGATAATGATTACATACAAGGACAGCAAACAAATGACAAAAAAACATACTTTTGAACTCGCAATATCTTTCAGTGGCGGCAAAGATTCTTGTGCCATGTTAGCATTTATCTGTGAGAAGTATCCCGATGTGAAGAAACATATTATATTTGCAGATACTGGTTGGGAACATGAAGGCGTTGAAGACTGGTGCCAAAGTATAGCATCCAGATTTGGGCAGACAGTGAACATTGTAAGGTCTGAGACCAAAGACTATTTATCTATGGTTGAGTCCAGGGGAATGTTTCCATCAGCAAAGTATCGTCAGTGTACCTCTGATTTGAAACGTGGACCCATACATAAATGGATTCGTAACAATTGCGGAACTAAAATTGTCCAGGCTATTGGAATTAGGGCAGAAGAATCGAATGCCAGGAGTAAGCAAAAGCCATTGAAACGTAACAAATCGTTAACGAATTCAAAGCGAACAGTTTATGACTGGTTCCCAATCTTCGACTGGACAGAGACAGAAGTAAAAGCATACCTAGCTGCAAGAGATATTCCGCTGCACCCAGTATACGACTACCTACCTCGTTTTTCTTGCCAGGTATGTATCTTTAACACTCCAAAAGAATTGCAAGCCATAAGACGAAATAACCCATCAGCTTTTTATAAGATAGCTGACCTGGAAAAGCGTATTGGTCATACAATGAATCCAAAAGGAAACGTGACAGAACTGGCTAATTCTGTTGTCAAAAAATCCTCAATTAACCTAGCCATTTAAGGACAGCAAAAATGATAAATCAACTACATACACTAGCAAAAGGTTGTAATCGAGAGATGGTCAACCAGTGGTTCTCAATCTGTTTTCCAGAACATCAAGAGCGTATTGACAATGGTATCTCGATAGGCTCATACCGCCAGGAATGGTATTGCAGATTCGACAATCATGGTCTAGATGCCATTTACTACATGGATGCAGCCAATACTGTAGCATTCATTGATTTACTCAAGAAGAAGTATAGATATGACAAGCTAAACGATAGAGTAAATAGTCTAAATAAGGAGGGCAAATAGCATGGCTTGGATGAATCAAGAAAAGAAGAAAGCACTAGCACCATTAATTAAGTCTATTTGTAAAAAACACGATATCAAAGCGACATTAGGTGTTCGTGATTACTCTCAATTAGTTTTAAATATCAAGTCTGGTTCTATTGATTTTGATGCTGACAACATTAATGAGTACTGGTACCATGAACACTTTGCTGAGAATCCAAAAGCACTTGCTTTTTTAAGCGAAGTGATACCAGCAATGAATGTTGGCAACTTCGATAAATCGGATATCCAAACCGATTACTTTCATGTTGGGTGGTATATCTCTGTTAATCTTGGAAGATATGATAAACCTTATGTCTTGAACGAAGGCTAAACACCATACCGATGAGACCAGGTGATTCCTGGTTGAAACATCCCAGGAGACTGGGATGTCTATGGAAATCAAAAAAAGGACAGCAAACCATGATAAAAAAAATAGAAAGAATATTAAAAATCTACCTGGTCATCGCTTTTGCGGCAGCTTTGGTATACAACCTTTGGGTGGTCTAAGTGAATAAAAAAAATATAGACATCATGTATAATAAAAATAATGTTACCCATGTAAAGAGTGGCACTTATCGTATGTACTATAGGTTTATGCTAAATGGTAAGATTAAGAGAATTTTTATTGGAGACCAGGACGATAATAAAACAAGAATAGCATTCAGATATGAACGTGCAAAAAATGTTCATTTCAACTATAAATATGGGATGCAGTCAGTTCCGAACCAGGTACAACCAGTTATCCAGGAGAAGTCTAAAAGCCTACTCTTCAAAGATGTGCTGCCTAGCTTTATCAATGCTTATTCTGGGAAGACAAAGACCTGGCTAAGAGACTTGCACAACTTAAAGCATTTTGTAGGATACTTTGGTGAAATGAGCCACTGGAGCCATAACCAGGTTAGTGATGAGTGCAAAATTGATTTAAGTAAAATCAAAGCAACTCACATTGATGAGTTTTACCAGGACCAGTACGCCAAAGGTTTTAAAACTAATACAGTGAACTGCCGCCATAAATACCTATCACAATTGTATTCTTGGTTGGTAAGAACTGAGAAAACTAAAAAGAACATCTATTTGAATAAGTCACCTCTAAAGGCTCAAGGTAGTGATTCTAAGCAGTACCAGGTCTTACATCGGGACCATATTAGTAAGATTATCGGACTAGCAAAGGATCCAGACCATAAAAAACTATGGACCATTATGGCATGGACTGGTCTGGCACCAATTGATGCAATTAACCTCAGAAAAAGTAGAGATGTGGTAAACAATGGTAAGTTTACTTGTATCATTACGAGTAGACAGAAAACAAAAGTAATCGCCCAGGTTCCAGTATTAGGTGACCTAGCGAAGTTAGGCGATACTGCTTTTGACCTGGACATGACCAAAAAAGACATGACCAATGCAAACCTGGAGTTTAGAAGGTTAGCGGTCCAGGTAGGCATCGTTGAAAAAGAAGGTTTTATTGTCAGCCAGTATTGTTTAAGACATAGCCTTGCAACATTCCTCAGAACTCATCTCACAGACAATGAGATAGCCTTACTCCTGGGACAAAAGAACATTAAACAACAAAACACATACACTAGCCCAGAATCAGCTGAATTAGCTGAGAAACTGTCTAGAGTATTAAACTAGAAAGGTATAAAAATGATAGCGATAGCGAAGAGAATATTAAACTCGAAAATGATTAGAATATATGCACCATCCATTGAGTCAAAATGGAATGCTTTCCATATCCATGCAAAGGCAAGAGGTAAACAACCTGGTATACTTCTAGGAGAGATATTTGAAGAGTATTGGGTCAGTAACCTGGAAGAGATAAGCGAAGATGTACATAATTCTGCAAACTCTGAATTGTTACCTCCAAAGTAGTATTTAGAATCAGAAGAAACGTAAAGAAAAGCCCCATGAAAATGGGGCTTTTTTGTACCTAATTCTTCTTAGGTCTATCAACTATCATATAGAAGGAGATGATGCCAAGGAAGATACACATCGCCCCAAGAAATACCATTCCTACATAAGCCAATAATGTCATTGCAACTACAGATCCAATCTGCAACCAATCTGGTATGTTTGTGAAAAAAATCAAGATACACTCCTTCGCTGTTTGTTACGATTTTGAACCATTTTATACCTGGTGTAATTCTGGAAATACATCACGATAGCCCAGGATGAAATAAGCATTGATATGCAAATAAATATGAGTAAACCCATTTAACAATCCTTTTTAATATCCATTAAAGACTCCTTGACAGTATCCTTATTGATAATGGTCGGGGGGTCAACAAACTCAACAGAATCTCTAATTGCCGCAGTGGTCTTTTCCATTTGGTTCTGCAAAACTATAGAATCCGTAACTCTGTCTTCAATATCCTGTATGTA
>TARA_R110001592_G_scaffold338040_1_pt1 | contig 10249 bp, 5 predicted proteins | sample TARA_R110001592 | Tara Oceans TARA_R110001592 (sample SAMEA4398387) | marine metagenome | biome: Polar Biome; feature: [SRF] surface water layer (ENVO:00010504); material: water (ENVO:00002006), including particulate matter (ENVO:01000060) such as... | depth 5 m | reverse complement strand
AGCAAATAAAAAGGCAATCCGTTAGAGTCTTGATTAACTGGTACAGGCAGTCCAGCACCGAAGATATGCGAGAGTTTATTCGGAATGGGCAATTAAACCGTTCCATCATCGCCTCAGAGCTTGGATTTTCTCGTTCGTCGTATGGAAGCAATAAGCGGCTGAAAAAGACGTTAGAAGCCATTGAGGAGCGCTTAAGGAGTGATGGGGTTTTACATAGCCGAATAGAGTCCTCTAAGGCACCTGTGAGGGATAGGGATGCATCAGGAAGCAGAAGAGATAAACAGCGCTTAAAAAGTCTGGAGGCGCAAAATGCTGACCTTAGGGTCCGTTTGGAGGCCGCGACTGCAAAGCTTAAACAATACAAGATTTTTGAAGAGCTTCTCGCTGAAACTGGGAGGGTGCCGCGCCCGTGATATTAGCTATAAACTCCATCAGAAGCAGGTTTAGTAATCAGACTATTATTTCTGGTTACCCGATCGATGCTGATGCCCGAACTGACGGTTCACGACCAACAGTAGTGAAAGTAGGCAAGGATGTCCTAAGCACTGACATTTTCCAGAGAGGACAAATCTGGTCTTTCGAAGGAAAAGAGCGTGTCAACAAGATCACCGTTAATAACATTACCTTCAATGAACGGACGATCATTGCAGAAAAGGCCGAGTTTCTAAAGCCATCCGGGGAGCAGTTAAAGATATGGCTATCAAGCAATGTGTCGGGAATTGGGAACGTTAAAGCTGAAAGACTATGGAATAAGTTTGGTGAAGAACTTTACGAAATCCTCGATAACGGTGAAAGAGATAAGTTCAGTGATTTTTTGAACGAAACAGTTAGTGACAACCTGTTTGAAGCGTGGGATGAGCACGGGGACTCAGCAACGCTTAAGTTCATTAATCAACATAAAATTCCGTTAGGCATGTCGCTCAATTACATGCGGTTCCATAAGAAAAACACTATAGCTAAACTAAAGAAAGATCCATATTCTTTGCTCAGCTTTTCAGCTACCTTCAACGAGGTTGATAAGATTGCGCGCGAGTCTTTCTTAATCTCACGAGAAGATCCCAGACGGTTTGCAGCCGCTATTGAACACTCGCTATATGACGCATTTGAAGAAGGTCATACGTGCATGCTGAGTAACTCTGTAGAAAGGAAGGTTAGAAAAAAGCTCGACCTTTACGACTCTGCTATTGATATTGAGATGATTATTGAATATGGCAAGGAAGTCGGTGCCTTTGTAACAAGCACAGATCAACAGGGTCAGTTAACACTTCATCCCTCTGGCGCCTATCTTATGGAGAAAGTAGTTGCCGAGTTTTCGCGGTCAACTACAGCTAATGATAGTGACAATTTCACTGTTTTACAGATCAACGACATAGTAACTGAGTTTGAAGAATCTGAAAGAGTAGCAATTGGTGTAGTTGATTTTAAACTAAATACAGCTCAATTTGAAGCCATTCTTACCGTAGTTCAGAGTCAATTTTCTGTTATTACAGGTGGTGCCGGAGTTGGAAAAACAACCGTTCTAAAAGGCTTGTACAAGGTTTTGGACAAGACAGGTAGACCAAGATTCCAAATGGCTCTGTCAGGTCGTGCAACAGCACGGATGGGTGAGGCTACAAATGAGCCCGCAATAACTATCGCTTCTTTCTTACAAAACATCACGGAAGAAGAATTAGGCCTTAAGCCTATAATCATCATAGATGAAGCTTCTATGCTTGATTTGGTGACATTCTATAGGTTGATTAAAAAGATTCCCGCCCAATCTAAAGTTATACTCGTAGGAGACCCATACCAGTTGCCACCTATAGGTGCCGGCCTCATTTTTCATGCCTTCTGTGACTTGGACTCGATCCCAAAAGCAGAGCTTACTATCGTTAAACGACAAAGCAAGGATTCAGCTATACCTGTTGTAGCTAAGAGTGTCCGTGATGGTGCGTGGCCTTCATTGTCATCTAATGAGACTGCTGATGTTTGTTTTATTAGCTGTGGCAAGGATCTGATTGCCAGCACTGTAGAGAGACTTTATTTGTCTGATACTGAAAACACTCAAATCCTCACAGCCACAAGACTTTCCAGCACGGCAGGCATGACTGTATTAAATAAACTAATTCAAAGTTATAAAAACGAAACCAGATGCATCAAGATGCAGAATGAATTTACGGGCGTCATTGAGAACACAGATCTTCGATATGGAGATCGAATTATTTATATTACAAATGATTGGGAAAGGAACCTTCAAAATGGATCGCTCGGACAGATAACGGCTGTCTATGAAAAGCCAAGACTGATAAACACTGGAACCGATGATGAGGCTTTTATGGAGATAGCAGTCGGCGAGGCGGTATATGAAGGAATACAACACTACATATTGGATAGGGATGTTGATAATATTGAGTTAAGTTACGCTATTACAGTACACAAGGCCCAAGGTAGTCAATTCCCGAGAGTGATAATTCCTGTAGTTCGATCACGAATCATTGATAGAACCTTTATTTATACAGCTATTACACGCGCCCAAAAGCAAGTAATATTGGTTGGTGATGAGAGTGTTATCAGAGATGCAGTGAGAAACCCTCCGATTGCATTTCAACGGCAGGTCGGGATTAACACCTTTTTGAAATTGGGGGGCTAACAATTCGCAAGCCCATGTAAATTAAGGCATTGTTCAGCGCTGGCTAAAAAGTACCGTTCAGGTTTCAGATAAGGCATCCCTCATATCTTTGCAACTGAATAAATAAAATAAGAAGAATAAATAAAGGAAAGTTATATGACGGAAATTGAGTTTAAAAAACACCTATGGGTCGCGGCTAACAAGTTGCGCGGCTCATTATCTGCTGCCGAATACAAATACCCAGTTTTAGGGTTGGTATTCCTTAAATATGTTTCAGACATCTTTAAAGTGCAGCGTGATGTTATTGTTTCTCGTATGGCAGATCCTGACTCAGATATGTATATTGATGATGAGGAACTTCGAGCTGAAGCCGTCGATGTGATGGTTGAAGATCGCGATTCCTACACACAAGATAATGTGTTTTGGATCCCTACCGAAGCGCGCTACTCAGATATCCTCAAACAAGCCAGTAATACTAAAATAGCCAGTATTTTGGATAATGCAATGTCCGCTATCGAAAAGGAGAATCCTAAGTTAGTAGGCGTTCTTTATCGCGATTTTGGTCGCCTTAGTATCGATTCAGGAAAGCTTGGCGATCTAATAGAAATCATCGGTCGAATGACCTTCAATCCTATAGACCACCACTCACGAGACATCTTTGGTGAAGTCTACGAATATTTTTTGGGCAACTTTGCCTTAGAAGAAGGCCAGAAAGCAGGTCAGTTCTACACGCCACGCTCCATCGTACAAACACTGGTAGATATTCTCGCTCCATTTGAAGGGCGTATTTACGATCCCGCTTGTGGTTCAGGCGGTATGTTTGTTTACTCTGAACGCTTTATTGAAGAGCATGGCGGTAAGAAAGGTCAAGCCGTTATATTCGGACAAGAAATGACCGATACGACACGTAAAATGGCGTGTATGAACTTGGCGATCCGAGGCATTGACTATGATCTTGGTAAAAAACCTGCAGATACTTTTAATGATGATCAGCATCCTAATTTAAGGGCTGACTATATTTTGGCCAACCCACCATTCAATTTGAAAAATTGGGGGGCTAAAGCGTTAGCGAGCGATCCTCGATGGGAATATGGTGCCCCACCAGAAGGTAATGCTAATTATGCGTGGTTACAACATATATTGGCACGTTTATCTACTAATGGTCGTGCAGGTGTTGTATTGGCTAACGGTTCAACGTCATCTAATACATCGGGGGAAGGCGATATTCGTAAAGCCATGGTTAAAGGTGATGTGGTTGAATGTATGGTTGCCCTGCCAGGTCAGCTATTTACCAATACACAAATCAGCGCTTGCTTATGGTTCCTGTCCAAGAATAAAGCGGCAGGTAAAAATGGCAACCACGATCGCAGAAACCAGGTGCTATTTATTGATGCACGTAAGCTCGGTGACATGATAAGCAGGAAGCAAATGGCCTTTGGTGTGGACGACATTAAACTAATTGCTCAAACCTATCACAATTGGCGTGACACGCAATGGGGCGAAGGAGACTATCAAAATTTAGATGGCTTTTGTAATTCAGCTTCCTTAGCGGACATCGAAAAGCAGGGCTTCACATTAACACCAGGTCGCTATGTAGGCGCAGAAGAAGTTGAAGATGATGGCGTACCATTTGAAGAAAAAATGGGAATTCTGACAGGATTACTTAAAACCAACTTAGAACAAAGCGACCAATTAGCAGCTGATCTTAAAAATAATTTAGCGGGGTTGGGATATGAGCTCTGATTGGCCTGAGTTTTCCATTGATGAATTAAAGGCATCAAGTAGAAATGCAATTGCAATGGGGCCATTTGGATCTCGAATTAAGGCTGAGAACTTTGTAGATGTTGGTGTTCCAGTCATTAAAGGTGGAAATTTAAATGGCGACTTTATTTTGGAAGACAAGTTTAGTTACCTTACTGATGATAAAGCTACTGAATTACGAACATCCAATGCATTTCGTAGAGATATAGTGATAACGCATCGGGGAACAATCGGTCAAGTAGGGATTATCCCAGATAATTCTCTGTATGAGCGTTACGTGGTTTCACAAAGTCAGTTAAAAGTAACTCTTGATCAAGAAAAAGTTAATCCATATTTCATTTATTACTTTCTAAGGTCACCACTTGGGCAGCATCGTTTATTGCTGAATTCTTCGCAGGTGGGTGTACCAGCAATTGCTCAAGCCTCAACTTCAGTTAAAGGAATAATGGTTCCTTGTCCAGACAAAGATATTCAAGATAAGATTGTTGAGATACTTTTGAACATTGATCATAAAATCGAACTCAACCGTCAAACAAACCAAACACTGGAACAAATCGCTCAGGTCATCTTTAAATCATGGTTTATCGACTTCGATCCTGTAAAGGCCAAGATTCAAGCTATAGAAGACGGCAAAGATCCTGAATGGGCAGCTATGCGTGCCATCAGTGGCAAACCAGATGCCGAGTTAGAAAAGCTATCTCAAGGACAAAAAGAGAAACTGGCTGAAACAGCAGCGTTGTTTCCTTCTGAAATGGTGGATAGTGAACTTGGTGAGATTCCTCTTGGATGGAAACCTTCAAACTTAGGTGGACATTTCAATGTAGTAATGGGCCAATCACCTAAAGGTGAATCCTATAATGAAAATGGCGAAGGGACGCTCTTCTTCCAAGGAAGAAGAGACTTTGGTGATAGATACCCTGAACCAAGAGTGTACACAACGGCACCTAATAGACTTGCGAATAAAGATGACACATTAATTAGTGTTAGAGCCCCTGTTGGGGATCGGAATATGGCTTTAGAAAACTGTTGCATAGGTCGAGGTGTAGCCGCCATTCGCCATAAAACAGGGTCGAGAAGCTTTACGTATGCCTTTATTTCATTTATAGAAAGTCGTTTATCAAATAGTGGATCTGAAGGGACCGTGTTTAATTCAATTAATAAAAACGAGCTGTCAGGAGTTCCTTTTGTTGCTCCCATTATTGATTTAATCAATAAATTTGAAATTATGATTCATCCATTTGACCAAAAAATCGAGGAGAATACGAAAGAAACTAAAATCCTAAAGGAGTTACGTGACACATTATCTCCTGTACTTTTATCTGGAAAAGTCCTTGTCAAACCTAATGACAACTAAGGTGGTCTAAAGTGAGCAAGCCAAGATATAGACTTTTACTGGATAAATCTATTCAAGCAGCGCTGTCAGCCATTGAGTTGTATAACAAACCAAATTTTGCATATCGAGAAGAAAGTTTTTCGATATTGATGGTGAATGCTTGGGAGTTACTGCTGAAGGCCAAGCATTTGAAGGCTCACAATGGTGATATTAAATCACTCTACATCCCCAAAAGTGTGAAAACAAAGGATGGAAAAGAACGTAAACGATTTTCATATCAGCCTAATAATGCTGGAAATTATAGAACAATAGGGATTAGTACTTTAATAAAAAAAGAAATTACTGACTCAAACTTAACTTTACAAATCGAAACATTGATTGAGATCCGTGATAATTCTATTCACTTCATGAATGACTCTAAGTTATTTGAGAAGCACCTTCTTGAAATTGCTGTAGCCACCTTGAAAAGCTATAAAGAAATTATGAGGGAATGGTTCAATTGCTCACTTGCCAAATATGATCTTTTCTTGATACCAATCGCTTTTAATGTTCCGCAAATTTTTACAACAGAGCTGTTAGCTTTGGAATCTGAGTCGCATAAAAACTTACTAAACTATATCGCCTTACAAAATGCAAAGAGAGATGAAAATAGCAATCATGATATTGCTTTGGAAATCGATATTAAGCTTGCTCGGCGAGGTAAAGGTGCATTAGTTAGATTTGATAAAAGTGGAGCGCCTTTATATCTCGACTCTGAAGATGTTTTTAAGAACAAATACCCATGGGATTATAAAAAGTTATTGTTGAAGATTAAGTCACGATATTCAGATTTTAAGCAGAATCAGAAATTTAATGCTTTAAAAAAAGAATTATCCAGTGATAAAAAATTCTGTGGCGAACGATACCTTGATTATGAAGCCATGACTGGTTCAAAGAAATCTTATTACAGTCCAGATATTTTGGCTGAGTTTGATAATCATTACACACTCAAATAATTCACCTGAAATCACGGAATATAAGATGACAGAAGACGACTTAGAACAAATAGCCATTGAATGGTTTCAAGAGCTTGGATACGAGTATGCTAAAGGTGAAGAGATCTCGCCTGGTGGCTTACATCCTGAGCGAGCACATTATGCCGATATTTATTTAGATGGACGGCTATTTGATGCAATGTCTAAGCTTAACCCAGATTACAGCGTAGAAGAGATCCAGTCAGCTGTGGCGAGGTTAACCCAATATGCCAATAACGATCAGGTAGAAGGCAATAGAACGCTTTATACATGGCTTCGAGATGGGGTACCAACAGAAGTAGTGATTGAGAGTCATAAGCGTGAAGTGTTGCTCGCAATTTTTGATTGGGATGTTCCTAACAATAATGACTGGCTTATCGTTAATCAATTTGCAGTTAAGGGCATTCACCCTCATCCCTTAAGACCCGACATGATCGTCTTTGTTAACGGGATCCCACTATCAGTTATTGAGCTTAAAAATCCAGCCGATGAAAGTGCCGATGTGTATGCTGCGTACAATCAAATTCAGAATTACAAGAATGATATACCCCAGCTGTTCCTACCTAACGTCGCCAATGTTATCTCAGATGGAACTGTTGCCCGAGTAGGTTCATTAACATCTAATGAAGAATGGTTTACACCATGGCGCGTAGCTGAAGGTATCGAAAATACTTTTCAACATTTAGAGCTTGAAGTGATGATCAAGGGGTTATTTGATCGGGCTAATTTCTTGGAGTACATGAAGCATTTCGTTGCCTTCCAAAACACAGGCAAGGGCTACGTTAAAATGACGGCAGGCTACCATCAATTCTATGGTGTCAGAAAAGCCGTCGAAAAGGCATTGGATGCGGCACTCCATGTTAAAGATGGTCGGGGTGGTGTGCTTTGGTTTACGCAAGGTTCAGGTAAGTCCTTATTTGCACTCTTTTATGCCGCTATGCTGAAAGAAATGCCAGAGCTTGAAAATCCGACCATTGTTGTCGTGACGGACCGAAACAATTTGGATGGCCAGCTTTATGAGACCTTTGCCAACTGTTCAATTCCTATGCGTTCGACCCCTTATCAAGCAGATGATAAGGCCGATTTAAGGGCCTTACTTGCCGATAAACCTGCCGGCGGTGTTTTCTTTACGACTATTCACAAGTTTGCCCCTGCAGCTAATAACCTGCCGATCCAAGTCTTATCGAAACGCCATAATATTATTGTGATTTGTGATGAAGCGCATCGCACCCAGTATGGTTTCCAGGCGAAGGTAGATCCGAAGACAGGACAAATAAAATATGGTCTTGCCAAATACATGCGTGAAGCGTTGCCTAATGCTGTTTATTTGGGCATGACTGGCACACCTGTATCTGATGAAGAAAAAGATACTCAGGATGTATTTGGCACCTATGTAGACATCTATGACGTCATGTCCTCACAAGAAGACAAAACCACCGTTCCTATTCTTTATGAAGGTCGGGTCATTGATATTAAAATCAACGATCCAGAATTACTCAAAGCACTTGATGATGAATTAGATGACCTAACTGAACTTGACGATCAGGCTGAAAGGGATGGCACTATCAGCCGATTAACGCGCCTTGAATCTATTCACATGGCTGATAATCGTTTAGATATTCTTGTCGATGATTTAATAAAACACTGGGAAATGCGGTTAGAAGTATTAGATGGTAAAGCAATGGTTGTTGCGTTATCACGTAAATTGGCAGCGATTATCTATACGAAAATCATTGAGCGACGCCCTGAGTGGCATAGTGACGATCTTAACCAGGGAGTGGTTAAAGTTGTTATGAGCAGTAGCTCATCTGACATTCCAGAAATGCGTATGCATAAAACGACATCTCAGCAACGTAAGACTCTTGAAAAGCGACTTAAAGATCCAGAAGATCCACTGAAAATAGTTATTGTCCGGGATATGTGGCTGACAGGCTTTGATGCGCCTTGCTTGCATACTTTATATGTTGATAAACGCATGGATGGACATAATTTGATGCAGGCTATCGCCCGTGTTAATCGTGTCTGGAAAGACAAACCCGGCGGATTGATTGTTGATTATATTGGGATCGGTGAAGAGCTTAAAAAAGCAATCAAAACCTATACCAATGCTACTGGCGGTAGCCGTGGCAAGCCAGTTGAAATGATCGAGCAATCTTTAGTTATCTTGAAAGACACCTTAGATGTTATCCGTAAAAAGCTATCTGGAGTCGATTATTCAGGCTTCTCAACATCACCTAAAAACGCCTTAAATTTATTACCAAAGGTAATGGATTACATTTCGGGCCTGACTACTGATGCTGATAAAAAAGGACGCAATAAAGGCGTTAAAGATTACTTAGATTTAGTCATGCGGCTAACTAAAGCTCAAGCGTTGGCTGGAACACATCCAGAAGCATTGATTTATCGTGAAGAGATAGCTTTTCTTCAAGCTGTAAAAGCGAGCTTTGTTAAGCACACCACGGCGGGAGGCGGTTCAATGAAATCAAAAGTTGAACGTGATGAAGCTATGCGCCAACTGGTATCAAAAGGGATCTTAGTTGAAGGCGTGTCAGATTTGTATGAAACATTAGGGTTAGATAAACCTGATATTTCATTGTTGGATGAAAAATTCCTCAGCCAACTTGCCAGTATAAAGACTAAAAATCTTGCTCTTGAGCTTTTACACAAGCTGTTAAAAGGTGGCATTCAATCAAGAAGTCGTCTAAATGCAACCCAAGGTCACAAGTTCTCTAAGAAGCTGGAAGAGGCAATTAATAAGTATCACAACAGGGCATTGACGACACTGCAAGTTATTAAAGAACTATTAGACATTGCAAGAGAGTTCAACGATGAAAAGCCGCCTGAAGATTTGAGCGCAGACGAGTTTGCATTCTATCAGGCGCTTGCAGAAAATCAGTCCGCCGTAGATATCCTTGGCGATCCAATCCTTAAAGAATTGGCTCACGAACTCACTGAAAAGATGCGCAAATCAGCGACTATTGATTGGCAAAAGCGTGAGACAGCACGCGCTAAAATGCGCATGCTAATTAAGATATTATTAACGAAGTATCGTTATCCACCTGATAAGCAACCTGATGCTGTTGAGCGTGTAGTAGAGCAGGCAGAATTGTTTGCTGATGAATGGGGTATGGAGTAGCAATATGAGAGAGCGCGCAAATCTCAACCAAAAAGTTTTCCCTTGCCTATAATTAAACCCTCACCATCTTTAATCGATTGGCCAGCGTTACACGAATGCACTCGAATGCACCTGTTGAGTTTTGTTGATGGAAAAGACGCATGCACCAGATGCGTTCGTTAAGTGATTTAGTTAAAGTATCATTGTAATATATTTACCAAAGCGTGTTTTTATCTACCTTTACTCTTTAAAGCTATATCTGTACAATGCTGACTACAGTTCAAAGAGTGGAAAATCTAACACTCATTTATGGAAAATTACTTTATAGTCAGTCAGTCAGTATCCTGTTTTAAAAATTCTAACCTACATATGGGTTCGAGTCCTGTCGGGCGTACCATTTTGTTGTTATTTATCATGAT
>TARA_R110001592_G_scaffold72115_8_pt1 | contig 10253 bp, 9 predicted proteins | sample TARA_R110001592 | Tara Oceans TARA_R110001592 (sample SAMEA4398387) | marine metagenome | biome: Polar Biome; feature: [SRF] surface water layer (ENVO:00010504); material: water (ENVO:00002006), including particulate matter (ENVO:01000060) such as... | depth 5 m | reverse complement strand
ACTGGAAGTTCAAAAGGTGTCATCGCTATTCACCGTAGAACATACCCAATTAGCCGCAGAGCGTTAGATCCGGTTGTCTCCCGATCTACAGAAACCGAGACTAACGCTGTACGACTCATGTGAAAGAAAGGGTGCCCCCGGATGTAATCCGGGGTTGTCGCAGACAACAGGAAACTGTCAGTGCAATCGCAGATTAAAGTTTCATGTTACCGACCTGCCAAGGCGTAGGGGTGGTACCCATGTGCCCGCCTGTCTGACGAGGTACAAACCAGTTTCACACCACGATGGGAACCGATGAACCTCTCGAATTTAATTTTTCTACCACGAAAAACACAAAATGACACGAAAGTAAGAAATGGGTGAGCCCGGATAAAATCCGGGCCGAGCACAGCGAGCAGGTGGTCGCAACTGCCGTATCGAATCCAGAACCGGGCTGCCACTGATCACTCGACACGGACGGACATTCCCTCAAATCCAGAAATCTTAACATCATTTAGTTTTCAAAAGTCGTCCGCTTCCCTGTCTCACGCCTGGCAAATCTGCTTGCCGAGGCGTTTTGCGACCGGTACAATGACGCCACTCACCCAGGCCGGTCCGCAGGGAAACAACAACGACCGGCCAGACAGAACTACCGTCCCGCCCTTTTTGGAGTAGAACACGATGCTCTCGATCCCCGGCTCACCACAACGACAGTGTGACGGCTCGCGCAGGCAGTTCCTCAAGATCGGCGGCCTGGCCCTGGGCGGACTTTCGCTTCCCCAGATCCTGCAGGCCGAAGCGCAAGTCGCAACGCCCGCCAGACCACTGGGGCACAAAGCCATCATCATGATCTTCCTGTCCGGCGGCCCGTCGCATCAGGATATGTACGACCTGAAGATGGACGCCCCCTCGGAAATTCGTGGCGAATTCCGTCCCATCGACACGAACGTACCCGGCATCCAGATCTGCGAACACATGCCCCGCCTGGCGAAGATGATGGACAAGTTCGCCATCATCCGCTCATTGCATGGCTGCCCCGATCAGCATGCGTCCGATCTCTGCATGAGTGGCTGGCCCATCAATGGTGAAGGGCGGCAGTCGGGTCATCCTTCCCTGGGCGCGGTCCTTTCTAAAGTGCAGGGCCCTGTCGACCGGGCAGTTCCCCCGTTCGTCGGTCTCAGCATCCCCAGTCGCCACGAACCGTACGGCAATCCCGGCTTCCCCGGTTTCCTGGGAAAACCCCACGCCCCGATGCAGCCGACGGGCGAAGGCATGGACAACATGCGTCTGCAAGGCATCTCACTCGATCGGCTCCGCGATCGCCAGGTATTGCTGAACAGCTTTGACGCGTTCCGCAACTCCGCCGACAACGCTTACGAGGGACTGGACGCCTACTCGCAGCGGGCCTTCGATGTCCTCACTTCCAGCAAACTGGTCGAAGCCATGGATCTGGAAAAAGAAGATCCCGCGCTCCGCGACCGTTATGGCAGAGGCAATGACTCGCCCGCCTTCGGGGAAGACGCCGGCCCGCACTGGCTGGATCAGTTCCTGATGGCCCGTCGCCTGGTCGAAGCAGGCGTCCGTTGTGTCACGCTCTCGTTCGGCAGCTGGGATCGGCATCATTCCAACTTCGCCCGCCTGCCTCTGCAACTGAATAAACTCGATCAGGGCATCACCGCTCTCGTTGAAGATCTGCACAACCGCGGCCTGCAGAACGATGTCAGCGTCATCGCCTGGGGCGAATTCGGTCGCACGCCCCGCATCAACGAGAACGCGGGCCGGGATCACTGGCCGCAAGCCTCCTGTGCACTCCTCGCCGGTGGTGGCATGCGGATGGGGCAGGTCATCGGTTCCACCAATCGACTCGGCGAAGTCCCCCAGGACCGCCCTTTGCATTATCAGAACGTCTTCGCCACGCTTTACCGCCAGTTGGGCATCGACCCCATGACGACCACCGTCCCCGACTTCGCCGGCCGCCCGCATTACATGCTCGACATCCGCGAACCGATCGACGAGTTGATCTGACAGTCTCCCGACTTTCCAGTTTTTACTACCACGAAAAACACGAAACGACACGAAAGCCAGACAGTGGGTGACCCCGGATGTAATCCGGCCTTATCGCAGACAACAAAAACTGGCAGCGAATCAATGCATTTCGTGTATTTTCGTGTTTTTCGTGGTAGAAAAATAATTAGTCCGCCTCTTGTCAGTAAAACGCCAGAATGTCGCAGAAAAGTTTTCCAGATTTCGTTACCCCTTGTGGTGATCGGATTGTTAAACTGAAGCCGATTGTTTATCTCCTTCACATCAACTCACTTCAAGAAAGTGGTTCCGCTCATGTTGAAACATGTTTTCTGCTGCTGCCTGGCTTTGACATTACTGGTTCCCTCTCTGCTCAAAGCGGAGAAGAATTCGCCTCTCAAACCCGTGCTGGGCAAGACCGGCGAACCGACGGCCGTTGAGACCTTCGACAAACCCAAACTCAGCAAACAGTGGGCCGCCGCGAAGGGGGAGTGGACGGTTTCGGACGGCGTGCTGACCGGCAAGGAACTCAAAGCCGACAAGCATGCGGCCGTTTTGACCTGGAAGCTGCCACATCGTAATTCCATTATCCGTTGTTCGTTCCAGTTGAAAGACGCCGACTTTTTTCATCTGAGCCTGAATCATCCCAAAGGGCATCTGTTTCGCGTCATCCTGGACGAATCAGGCATGACGCTGCGGACCGACAAAAACAAGAAAGATCCCAAGTCCAAACCGATCACCCTGGCCCAGGCCAAAGGCACTCTGGAACCGGGCAAGTGGTACACACTGCAACTGGAAATGCAGGGAGATCGAGTCATTGCCCAACTGGACAATGGTTTAAACGTGGAAGGTCGGCACCCTTCACTCGACGTCAACAAAACCGGCTACCGCTTCATCATGAAAGGCAACACACTGTTACTGGATGACATGACCGCCTGGAACCTGGACGATTAACAACGTGCCTCTCACCGGATCAGACGGGCGCGTTCCACCGTCGGCTTGCCCGACGGTGCTCAGTTAACCAGCACCCACCAGCAATCCGGGGTTGTCGCAGACAACAGGAAACTGTCAGGGCAATCGTTCAATGTAGAACCAATGTTTCCTCAACTTCTCATTCTGGAACTGCATCCACTTATTCTGGCAGACTCTCCACCAGCCCGATAACCGCCCAGGTCGTTCCCCAATAGACGGCGGTCTCCTGCACGCTCGCTTTTCTTTTTTCCTTGGTGCCCCGTACCGGCCACGCACCATCGTCGCGTTGCGTACTTACCAGAAACTGTTGCGCCCCTTTGATCGCAGGATCGATTCGATCGACGCCTGCAGAAACGAGCGCATACAAAGCCAGACCCGTTCCCAGGGCATCGCTGTCGTCGGTGATCATCCAGCCCCAACCGCCGTCCGCATGTTGCTGGCTGCGGAGCTGCTTCACCAACTGGTCCCGGACATCAGAGTCTCCCGTCTGGACAGCCAGCAATAGTCGCACTGCATACCATTCGACACTTTTACCCGGCGAACTCGCTTCGATATATTTCATCGCGCGGGTGATGGCAGGCGTGCTGGCTTCGTTCTTCCCTTCCACGAGCAGTGCCAGTGTCAGCCACATGGTGGAAACCGCGTCTGTTTCGGCCGCAGGCCGTTTCTGAAACGGGAGTTGGCCGCCCGCTTTCCAGGAACCGTCGGGCCGTTGTTCTTCCAGCAAAATCGCCGCCAGTTTGTGACGTGCCTCTTTTTGTTCGGGATTATTGTCAGCCTGATCCAGGCTCAACAGGATCTGAACCACTCCTTCTTTATTGCCCAGGCCGGTGATCTTCCCTTTGTCGTTGTTCGCAAGCGACTTGTCGATCGACCACTGCCTCCATTCCGCCAGGCGCTCACTGACAGTAAAGCCACTCTGTTTCGCGGCTTGCAGGCTCCAGATCATATTGCCCACACGATGGCAGGTGACGCATTTCTTTTCCTCAATCCACCACAGCCCTTTTTCTTCGATAAAGGGAATGCTGCGTTGCACCGTTTCACGAACCTGGGCAGTTGTCGGCTGTGTCTCGGGCAGGGCGCCGAGGGAAAGTGTCAGCAGAAGCGAGCTCAATGCAAACATGGTGAGAGCCATTCCTTAATTGATGCGCTGGCAGAAAGAGAAAAGCAATCCTGGGTCGTATCTTCATTATACAATCGAGCCGACAGGAAAAACACCAGCGAATTCACGCTGATTTCGGACGGGTAAAAATAAAAGCACTGGCAACCCGCCTGGAGCAGATGTATCGTACGACGCTTGGATGATGTGAAGCTCACTTTTCCTTCTGAATCGGCAGATTCTTTCGACACGCGGAGAGAATCTGTCGCGCCAGGGCAGGGGACTTGACGGCCCGCGCCAGGGACAGGCCCCCAAAACAGAGTGCCAGGGTCGAGAGTATTTGCTGTCGGGTGAATTCGTTCTGGGAGCGTTCCTCGAACTGTGTGACCATCCACTGGATCACTTCTTCAAACTGCGCTTTCGTTTCCTCATCGGCGCGGCCCAGATCGGACAGCAGAGGAGGGATCGAACATCCCTCCTCCACATGCTCGCAATGTTTACTCGACAGGTACCGCTGCATGATTTCGATCAGTTGTTCCGGAGTTTCGCTTTCGCTGAGCGCCCCGTCCATGGCTGCCTGATCTTCGATGAACGATTGCACCAGCGCTGCGCCCAGCACATCGGTTTTCGATTCGAAGTGACCGTAAAATGCCCCCGAGGTCATCCCCGCTTCTTCCATGATCCCGTCCACGCCACTTCCCACATAACCCTGACGCTTAAACATCCGCAGGGCGGCGTTCAGAATGTTTTTGCGGGAACGGGTTTTACGATCCGTGGGGGGCGTCATCCTCGGGTCCTTCTCTCCAGGCTATCGGGTGATCCTCCAGGCGTTCGCCATCCTGAATGGTGCCGGTCACACAACTGTCGGCGCGGTACTGGATTACCAGATAGTATAACGGCTCTTCCGAATTGTTTCTCCAGACCCGGGGCACTTCCGGCGAAAGTCGGATGAAGAATCCCTCAGAGACGTCGAACACATCTGTGCCCGCCTGGAACTGTCCCTGCCCCTGAATCACGAAATAAATCTCATCGTTCTCCTTGTGCCGATGCACGAAAGGCATCTCACGACCCGCGGGCAACGTATTGATCGACATCTCCAGCCCATCAGAATTCAGATACTTCCGCAGAAAATATTTTCCCCGCGTCGGCAGCGGCGTCTCGGGAGGCGACAGACGAAACCGCATCCAACTCTCCATTGGCCCCGCTGCAAAACAGTCATATCCCTGGCCGTGTACGACCTCTTCACTCACTTGACTCATCACGTTTCTCCTTGGAAATCAGCTTGGAACTGATAATATAACGATCGTTATATAACGTTCGTTATGTTAAGTCAATCCCGTTTCAGAATCCACACCATCCCTCCAGCCGCTGTAATCGGAAGGGGCGCGGGTGGGATTTCAGTGCTTTCTGAATGGCATCTCCATCCAGAATGACATCACCGGTAGAAATCGATGGTGATTCGCTATAATAAACGGGTCTCACAGACAGGCTCTTGTTTGAGTCAGCGTCAGAAATTGGGTACACTGGTCGCTCTCTCTGTTGTGCATACGTCCGCCTGTCAGGAACCTGCATTAAAACGTCACGTTCGCAGACAGTCCGGCTCCTTATAGAAAGCTGAAGTGATTCAATGATTTGTGTCAGCATCGGTCGAACCCGACACAAAATGGTGATGATGGAACACCGCTCCCTCGCGGAAAAAGGGGCGGAACTGGTAGAACTGCGGCTGGACTGGATCGCCCGGACTCCCGATGTAAACCGTCTGATCAAAGACAGGCCGACGCCGGTGGTCATCACCTGCCGTCGCCCGGAAGACAAGGGCCGCTGGAATAAAACGGAAGAACAGCGGCAGGCGCTGCTGCGGACCGCCATCGTTTCTGAAGTTGAATACGTCGACATTGAAGACGACATCGCCGGGACGATTCCCCGCTACGGCAAAACCAAACGCATTATCAGTCATCACAATTTCGATGAAACACCCGACGACCTCGAAGAGATCCACGCTGCGATGTGTAAAAAGGATCCGGATATCGTCAAGCTGGTGACCATGGCCAATTCGCCCGGCGATTCGGTCCGCATGCTGCAGCTGGTCGCCAATGCCAAGGTGCCCACCATCGGGTTCTGCATGGGCGAGTACGGCGTGATCAGTCGCATCCTCTGCGGGAAATATGGTTCCCCCTTCACCTATGCCACCTTCAGCCGCGAGCGGGAACTGGCCCCCGGTCAGCTGGCTTTCTCGGAAATGTCGCGAATTTACCGCTATGATGAAATCGGTCCCGAGACCCCCGTCTATGGCGTCATCGGCGATCCGATCGCGCACAGCTTGAGTCCGCTGATTCATAACCTCGCTTTTAAACATGACAAGCTTGATGCGGTTTACCTGCCGTTCCGGATTCCCAAAGACCGGCTCAAGGAAACACTCAAAGAATTCGAATGGCTCAACGTCCAGGGCTACAGCGTGACGATTCCTCACAAAGCCGGCGCCTTGGAACTGGCCGATGAAGCCGATGAAGCTTCGAAAAAAATGGGAGTCGCCAATACACTCTTCAAAGACGATAAAAAGGCCTGGCAGGCCCGCAATACCGACTACGATGCCGCCCTCGACAGCATTCGCCTGGGACTTGATCCCCAGGGCAAAGCGACCACTGATCCGATTGCCGGCAAGCAGGTACTGCTGCTGGGGGCCGGCGGTGTGTCACGGGCCATTGGCGCCGGTATCGTTGCCGCGGGTGGCGTCCTGACGGTTTCGAATCGAAGTCGTACCCGCGGAGAACAACTGGCGAAAGACCTGGGCTGCAATCATTGCACCTGGGAAAACCGGGGCAGCGGTCGTTACGACATTCTCGTGAACGGCACCGCGGTGGGCATGTATCCCAACGTGAACGACACCCCCTTCGCGCAGAACTTCATGCAGGAAGAGATGCTGGTTTTCGATACCGTTTACAATCCGGAAAACACGCTGCTCCTCAAGCAGGCACGCGAGCGGGGCTGCAAAACGGTTTCGGGAATTGAAATGTTCGTGCGCCAGGCAGCTGCCCAGTACAAACTGTTTACCGGCAAAGAAGCCCCGCTGGAAGTCATGCGGAGTACCCTGCGAAAAGGGATTTCCGCGGTCGGAAAACTGTGAGGGGCACAACATGACGGTAATCACATTGATCGGCTTACGGGGCAGCGGCAAGAGCAGCGTCGCCGCACCCCTGGCCGCCAGGCAGAATGCAGACTGGATCGACGCCGACGACGAAATCGAACGCCGTGCCGGAAAATCGATCACTGAGATCTTTGCCGACGAAGGAGAACCGCATTTTCGCCAGCTCGAACGGGCCGTCATGCAGGATCTGCTTTCCCGGGAGTCACTGATCATCGCTGCCGGAGGCGGGGCAATTCTGAATGCAGACACGCGAAGTGATATGCAAAAAGCCGGTCCGGTGGTCTGGCTGAATGCCAGTGTGGAAAAACTTGAAGAGCGGATCAACCAGGATGCCACTACCGGCAGCCGCCGTCCCGCTTTGACCGCGCGCGCTTCACAACGCGAAGAAATACAACACCTGCTCGAACAGCGCGAACCCCTGTACCGGGAAGCAGCCACCATTGTGATTCAGACCGATGATAAATCGGTGACACAAATCGTCGATGAAATCATTTCCGCTCTGGATTCCCCCTCGTAAGGCACGACGAAAGTTTCAACATCTATGACTCCGTTTGGCATCAATCCTTATTTTCTACTCGTGCTGCTGTTTGTGCTGGGAACATGCCTGGGACGAATCGTCAATCTCTGCATCGAAGAGATTCCCCGCGAAGAACGGGTCGGCCCCGCCTGGCGATGCGTTGGTCGACGACTGCGGCATCTCTGGTCCCGCTATCATCTTCCCATTATCGGCGTCTATTTAACGCGTTCCACTCACTCGAAGTTTCCTTACCGCCGCGCTCATCGGGAAGCGCTGGTCGAACTATTGAACGGCGTGATCTTTGTGCTGCTGTATCTGGCGGAAGTTCCGTTGAGTAGTCAGGCGACCCTGCAACAGAGCGGCCTGTTTTCACTCTACGCCCCCGATCCGCTGGCAGTGAACTCCTGGATGACGCCGGTCATGCTGCTCAATCTGCGGTATGCTTTCCATCTGGTCCTCATCGAATCGTTAATGGTCGCGACCTTCATCGACTTCGATCTCAAAATCATTCCCGATGGCGCGACGATGCCCGCCATGTTTATCGGCGTCGTCGGCTCGTTTGTGTTCGGACTTTTGTATCTGGTGCCGGTCTGGTTTCAGGAACCCTCGGTCGTGCGGCTGCTGGGCATCTATTTTCCCGAACAGTATCGCAGTGCCTTCGTCGTCGAAAAAGTGCCTCAGTGGGTCAACCTGTATCCGCATCTGCACGGACTGGCCGTCAGCCTGGTCGGCCTCGTTGTTGGCGGCGGCGTGGTCTGGGCCGTGCGCATTATCGGCCAGTGGACGTTACGCCAGGAAGCGATGGGCTTCGGTGATGTGATTCTCATGGCGGTGATCGGCAGTTTTCTCGGCTGGCAGGCCACGGTGACCGTGTTTGTTATTTCGCCTCTGTGTGCCCTGGGAGTTGTCGCCGTTTCGATCTTCTTCAAACAGTCGCGCGAAATCCCGTTCGGGCCGTATCTCAGTCTGGGCGCACTGCTGGTGCTGCTGGGCTGGCCGAAGATCTGGCCGTTCATGGAACGCATCTGCCACCTCGGGCCGCTGCTGCCGATCCTGGCGATTGTCATGCTGCTCCTTCTGGGAGCCTGCCTGATGACCACGCAACTGGTCAAATGGATGCTGGGCATCCCCCTGTATTACGATGAAGAATGGACCGAAGAATGGACGTCCGCCGATCAGCTCACCTATCAGTCGGGCGAAAACGTCAACGAGACCCAGGGCCGTTGGGATCGGAACACAGAAGCACACACCCGTGCCGGCCGCGGAACGCTGCACTATCATCAATGGAAAAACGGGCGGTAAAATTTGAATCGGACTGCTTTTTTATTCCTGCAACAGTCTAGTCGATGGTGGCGCCGGCAATGGCCGGGGATTTGTACGCCTTTGTGATCAGCTTCTTGAGCGTAGGCAGATGCGCGTCTGCCAGCTTTTTGAGGTAGAGGCAGGACTTGCCGATCTGATGTTTTCCCAGTTTCTCCAGTAAGGCGTCCTGCTGTTCTAGTTCGCAGTGCAGATAGAGTACCAGGTCCTGTTTACGCGGAGAGAAACCGACGTGGAACCAGTCTCCCTCTGACGTTTTCCCCCGATAGTGAAAGCTGCCAAAGCCGACCTTGGCGGCTCCCCACATGACGGCCGGTTCTCCCGTCAGCCCCTGCATCAACTCCAGCAGAGCCAGGCAGTCTGCCTGTTGCTGTTCGTCTTTAATCCCGGCAAGAAACTGGTCAACGCTGGCATCGTTCTTTTGGGTTTTCAACTTTGACATGGGGATCCCCTACTTAATTGAGCCTGGTTCTTTATTTCGTCAAACGACATGCCTTTATCAAAATGAATATCAAAATCGTGCGCGATTAGATCTATCCCATCATCCTACTACCAGCCACCCGGCGAAACAAGCAGATTCCGAGGCGTCATGGAAAACACGGAAAGAGGGAAGCCACATAGGTGAAATCAAGCGGTTGAAATGCTAGACTCTGATCTGCCGCAAGTTAAAAATCCGTAGAGGCTTTTCGTTCGGCTGAGTTTTTAGATCACGCGACGTCGGTCGCGTATTTTGGCATTTCAACCGAGGCGAAGAAAATTGAAAGTGATTGTGATTGGCGGCGGCGCAGCGGGGTTTTTCGGGGCAATTGCAGCTGCTGAAAACGGTCACGAAGTGACGATCCTCGAAGCAGCTGCGTCTGTATTGGCGAAGGTCCGCATTTCCGGCGGCGGTCGCTGCAACCTGACTCACAGTTGCTTTGAACCCCGCGAACTGGTCAACAGCTATCCGCGCGGCGGGAAAGCCCTGCGCGGTCCCTTCAGCAGGTTTCAGCCAACCGACACGATCAACTGGTTCGAATCGCGCGGCGTTCAGACCAAAACAGAGCCCGACGGCCGCATGTTTCCCACGACCGATGATTCCGCGACCATTGTCGATTGTCTGCAAGGTGCAGCGAAAGACGCGGGCGTCGTGGTTCGGCTGCGTGCCAACGTGTCGTCGATTCAAAAAACAGGCTCAAACTTCCAAATCACTCTGCAAT
>TARA_R110001592_G_scaffold207549_1_pt1 | contig 10260 bp, 9 predicted proteins | sample TARA_R110001592 | Tara Oceans TARA_R110001592 (sample SAMEA4398387) | marine metagenome | biome: Polar Biome; feature: [SRF] surface water layer (ENVO:00010504); material: water (ENVO:00002006), including particulate matter (ENVO:01000060) such as... | depth 5 m | reverse complement strand
CACACTGCTGGTTCATTGTTTGGTGGTCGGAAAGTATGGTGCATGGCAACCACTAAAGAAGGCTTTACGTTAGGAAAAGACGACCAAGTGAACAACAACCTTCTGTTCACTATCGCTCACACTGGTCTTCATGCTAACAGCGCTCTGCTTACACCCATTAGAGTAGTGTGCAATAACACTATGCGACTAGCCTTAGACAATTCTAATGATATCGTAACTCACAACCATAAAGTACCGTTTGATGCCGAAGTGATGAAAGTGGCTTTGGGCATTTCGTCTAAGACCTTCGGCAGGTTCGAAGAGTTTGCTAAAGCTATGGCACAAAAAGTGTTGGTCGGCGATGAAGAGATAGAATTCTTCAAGTATGTCTTCGGCGGTAAACAGAAAGTACTAGACAACAATGCTATCCAACAATCGGTAGGCGTCAGAAAAGCAATGGCCGCTTTCAGAGGCCAGCAATTTGCTACAAAACCTCGAAAAGTGGAGACTAAAGCAGAACTGGCGGAAAGTAAGGCCGACGCTCTTGCGACAATCGATGATATTTTAGCGTCGGTAAGAGCAGGTGATATACCTGATTTTGAAGCAATCGAAGCGAAGCGTCATGATATCGATGAAGACATTGCCGAAGTGGACGCTATCATCAATCCCGGGCATAATATGGAGAGTGCAAAGGGATCGCTCTGGGGTGCCTATCAGGCAGTGATGTGGATAACGGATCATGCGCCTGTGCGTCAATTAAAGGATGATGGTAGCCAACGCTTAGACAATGCTCTATATGGTCCGCAGTCTGGTTCTGATCACAAAGCAAAAGCATACACCAAAGCTCTTGAATTGGTGGCTGCATAGAAATGGGAGTGTTACTTGTTCTCTACAAGCTTGCTATTCTTGGTGCCGTTATTCTGGTTCTTGCTATTCTAGTATAACGTTGGTATAACATAGGGGCGGTTCACTTCATTGTGAGCCGCTCCGCAATGTTTTTACTTATTGGAGATATACTCAAATGTTTGCACCTACCTACAAGGGCCGGGATATAGATAGACGAATCGCTCGTATAACAGGAAAGGATCGCAAGGCCACTATTCATGAAAACAAGTGTATGACATGTGATAGCGTGGTCGATACTTTCAAAGATGCCCTATCGGAAAAAGAGTACACAATCAGCGGAATGTGCCAAGAGTGCCAAGATGCTGTGTGGGATAAATAAGATGGGCGAGCTAGTATGTGTATTGTGTAACGACGAGATAACAGGTTACGGAAACAATCCTGAACCCTTGGTATATACCGGGAGATGTTGTGATAGATGCAATATGGACAAGGTTATCATAGAAAGGGTTAAGCGCCTCAAGAAATACATGCTACATCAAAAGGAACTTTGCGAGGTTAAAGATGGATGAACAAACACGGTTTAAATGGTTAGATACGCTCAAGAGTGTATTATGCCTGATGGGAATACTCTTGATACTCTTTAGCCTTTGGATAATGACGCCTTAGGTTTAACTACGAATCTCCCCTGTGAAACTTGGCCCGCTGCGCTCCATTGCAGCGGGTTCTTTTTTGCCTACATGCCAGCCTGACATATTAGCTTATACATCTGATTGTAAAGGGACACTGGCATTGTGAAGGTAGGCGTATTGTACGCTATGCTGCCCTCTCTTAAGCTATTTTGTCAGTTAAACTAAACAGATCGCGTATGCGTGATAGTACTGCATAGCTAATGTGCGCTAGTAAGTGGTCGAACATACACAGTTATACAGGTATGTGTATCATCGGCGATGGTGTGCGGGTGTTTATTAAGAAAGGGGCGCGATAGGGCCACTAGGGTGGTACAGGTATATGTACTCCTAGCCGCTCTATTTTTATATTTTTTCATTAAGAAAAGAGCATATGGGGATATATAAAATAAAACACCGCCCTTCTGCTCATACATGGCATAGAAGGGCGGTGTTATTGTAGAGGTATAGTATGTGTTATCTGTCGGTATACAGGTCTTTATTCCCTACAGAGCTACTGAGAAGCTTCAGAGTAATCGTAGGTTTAGAAAGTGCTCTCTCGCCTATACTACACGAAGACAGTACAAGCACACTTATAAATAGGATAGACATGAAAGAGACGACACGTACTATATAGACTAATAGGGCCTTATCACTCATCATACTAAAGCAACCTATTCATTACTCTTCTTTATATTGGGCTGTGTACCCATTATACACCCCCACAGCATCTTGTCAAGAGAAAAATGCAATATCCCTCATATTTTTATATTTTAGTATTGACAGAAGGCGTATATGCACTATAATGTAGTATAGGGAGAGGAACGGAGTTTTCTTTCTTCCTTTGTGCGAAAGAAAGAAAAGGAAGTGTGACATTATCTCTAGTGAGCACAAGATGTATAGGTATACATATTTATATTTATATGATACTCCAATAAAGAAATGTAGTTCGTAAATCGTTTCTCTGCAGTTTGGAATACATCGCCACAGGTACACTTCTCTTTTTCTCAAAGAAAAAGACTCCGTTCCTTTACTTCCATGTCAGAGATTATGAATAATACATATGTTTATCATTTCCCAACTTCCGAAGTATTATATTGCTGTACTGATGTCAGTGGTGCCACCTAACCTTCCTTCACAAGGTTGGGTTCAAATGCTCATTGGTTTCGAGACTAGAGAAGAGTGTAAAGAACAATTGGCTTCTGACGAGTACGGTTACTTCGTAAGTATCATGAAGCACTTCGGGAGTATGGTCAAGAAGATAGAGATGATGGACTGTATGACACGAGAAAACATAGAAGAATTGAATGAAGACCTAGGACATACCATCCTCAAAGAACAGGAAACTTTAGAGATTTGAGTTTACGTCCCCCCTCAATAGAACAACCGAAGGTGTGTAGAATAATCATGAATATTTTATCTTGGATTAAAAAACGTATCGTAGAACCTACGACATGGCTTGCAGTAGGACTTGCCTCTGTAATCGTATCTATCATGATACCCGTAATAGCTATGTGGTTATGGTGTATCTCTGCCATCACTGTAGCAGCAGGTATTTTCATGAAAGAAAAAGGCTAATAATGAACCTACCCTCTAAGACAAGACAGCTAACCGACAAGCAAGAGAAATTTATAAGTTGCCTCATCTCTAATGGGGGTAAGGTAGGCCAAGCAGTAGCCGAAGCTGGCTACAAAGAGACGAGTCGATCTTGGTTGATGCGTACCTTGAAGGATGAAGTCTTAGATCGTACGAGGGCTATGCTAGCATCTTATTCGGTTAAGGCTGCTCATCGTGTCACAGAGGGCTTAGACGCTGATGGTACAACTCCTCTCAATCAGATGGACCTGCGACTCAAGAGTGCAGAGGCCATCTTAGATCGTGTAGGCTTAGGTAAGAAACAGGTCACAGAAGTGCAGGGTGAGATAGTTCACGGTATTGTCATGCTACCTGCCAAGGACAAACCAAAGGAAGTGGAGGTAGTGATAGATGGCTGAGAAGAAAAAGAAAAGAAAACCACCTAAAAGAAGTGGCGAGTACAAAAGCTATAAAGTGAAGAAGGGTGACACTTTAAGTAAAATAGCTGACAAAAACCATGTGAGTTTATCAGACCTACTTAGATGGAATACTGATATAAAAGATGCTAACAAAGTATCTGCTGGTACACATTTAAGGATTCCTACTATTAAAGAAGGGCTACATCCGAATGTCAGTCTTGAAAACAGATATATGGGGGCTAATATTTTTGGAGAAAGTGAATATAAAGGAAAAGACCCTAGAATAAGAATGTATAAGACACGGACTTCAGGTGGAATTGAAGGAATACCCGGCGAACCAGATGTGTTTGGTCATCCATATCATGCTTCTAGCGGCTCAGTTAAGAAGCCATATGCCTACGGTGGCCGTGTAGCTAAGTACTCAATGGAGAAATCATAAAGATGAACGATAACGATAAATGCCCTAAGTGTGGACGCGAAGGCTGTACGTGTGATCCTGACACTTGTGACTGTGAACCCTCTACAGTGGAGCAGGAAGCTCTGATACAAGACTTCGAAGAGTAGATGACTAAAAATAAACCTTATTCTAAAGGTAACGCGCCTCGACCAGTAAGGTTAGGTGGTCAGTACACGAAACGCAAAGGATCAGAATTTTTTTCTGTAAGAGGTACAGTAAAAAGTAAAGAAGGTGCAGAAGCTACTCTTGGATATAGCACTACACAATCTAAAAGAAAAAATCCTTATGTGTCAACAAGACACAGAAACAAAAATCTACACGCTTCTGGAAAACTACCTCTAGGTGGTGGTGTAAAACTTAGAGGAAGTATAGATAGATTTTCAGATAAAGGTTCATATCAAGTAGACGCACCGGACTTTCAGGGTTCTGGAGATTTTGGAGGTAAACCGATGTATACGTACCGTGCAGGAATAGACGCTCCAATGTTGGGTGGAACAGGTTCTTTAGACTATAGTCATACTCCCGGAGACCGTTCTATAATGGCAAGATATAACCTTACCTTTAACAGAGGTGGCAAAGTCAAAAAACGTAAGAATAAAAAGAAAAAATGACAGATGAGCCACCTAAACGTAAAGCTGGTAGACCTAAGTTACCTTCCGGCAAGAAAGGAAACTACAACGTATCCTCTATAGAACGTAAGAAACGAGAGGTACGTAAACGAGTTAAAGGTGCTAAACAACTAGAGAGGAATGCTAAGAAGAAACTAGCTCAACTCAACGACAAACAGGCCAATATCACACACACACGTAAACTAATAGATAGAGGTGGTCTAGCCGTTGAGGAGAATGTTAAGAAGTTACCTAAAAGTGTACGGGCAGCATTACACGATAATACACAAATTTTATTCAATCCGAATGCTGGCCCTCAAACTGACTTCTTAGCAGCCCCAGAGAAAGAAGTACTCTATGGCGGTGCGGCAGGTGGTGGTAAATCTTTCGCTATGCTGATGGACCTTCTTCGTTACGCACACAACGGAAATCACCGTGCATTGCTCTTGCGTAGGACTCTGGCAGAACTTACAGAGCTTGTAGATCAGTCAAGGAAAATATATCCACAAGCTTTTCCCGGTGCTATCTTCAGAGAATCTAAGAATACATGGTCATTTCCTAGTGGTGCAACAGCCCTCTTCAGTTACGTCGATAAGGATACAGACGTAACACGTTATCAAGGTCAAGCCTTCACTTGGATAGGTATAGATGAATTAGGCCACTATCCTACTCCGTACGTCTGGAACTATCTACGAAGTCGCCTTCGTACTACTGATCCTACAATAGAGACGTACATGAGAGCCTCTGCTAACCCCGGTGGTATCGGAGGATGGTGGATAAAAAGGATGTTCATAGACCCTACTCCACCTAATGATTCATTCTGGGCCACAGATACCGATACAGGAAAAATACTTCTTCATAGTCCTGCTCATCCAAGGAAACCGGGAGAACCTCTCTTCCAACGAAGATTCATACCTGCTAGGTTAACAGACAATCCTCACCTAGCAGAGTCTGGCGAATACGAGGCTATGCTTCTATCCTTACCAGAGGTAGAACGTAGAAGGCTCCTAGAAGGAGATTGGGATGTCGCAGATGGTGCAGCGTTTTCAGAGTTTGATAGATCAATACACGTTGTTGCTCCATTCGAGATACCCTATAACTGGCCCAGAGTACGGGCTGCTGATTATGGCTATAGTAGCCCTAGTTGTGTCCTCTGGGGTGCAGTAGATTGGGATAATAACTTCTGGATATATAGAGAGTTATACGATAAGGGGTACACCGGAGAGACGTTAGCGCAGATCATAACGGCCCTCGAAGAAGACGATCCTTCTATGAGTATCTCTGTACTGGATGGCTCTTGTTGGTCTAATCACGGCACAGGCCCTAGCATCGCAGAAACCCTAACACGTAATGGAGTACGTTTCATTCCTGCTGATAAGAACCGTATGTCAGGTAAGATCGAACTTCATCGGAGATTAACACTCAATGATCGTACGGGAGAGCCTAGGCTACGTATTGTTAGTACCTGTACTAATCTTATTCGTACTCTTCCTACCTTACCACTTTCTAAGACCAACTCTGAGGATGTGGATACCAAGGCCGAAGACCACGCCTACGATGCCCTAAGGTATATGTGTATGACGAGACAAACTGGACTCCCTCACGCTGGTATGCTCAATAAAGTAAAAGAACAGACGTACGAACCAATCAATCAGATATTCGGATACTGATAAAGAATGGCTAAAAAAGAAACTCTACTTGATCTTCTTCCAAAGGACGCTATAGACGTTGACACAACGACTATGGAAGAGGCTATGGATGTTTATAACAAGCAGAAGAATCAAAATTACACAATATGGAAAAAAGGCAATAAGTATAACACAAAAGAAAATCCATTTGGAAGTATGACTATACGTGAGTTTATGTCACCAAATAAAGAGGGCGTACGTCCATATGATATTTTAAAATCTATAATAAGTGAAGATGTAGAAACGAAAGGTTTAAGTACAAATCCAATAAAAGATGTAATGAAGTATACCCGTTACGTTACTGGAGATATTGTACGCGCTCATTTAGAAAGACATGATCCTAAAAACGATCTTTTGGATAGACTTCCTACAGATAAACCTAGTGACAGCAAAAGCAAAGCAGTTTTAGGAACAGAACCGGGAAAGACTCGCGCAAAGATAGGCGTTACAGGAGATAAAAGAGCTTTATCTATGTTCTTTGAAGAACTTAATAGGCAAACAGATCGTCCTGCACTTATTCCTATGAGAAATGCAATAATTCTTAATGCTAACACAGGATTAAGACCTAACGGTGTTTTAGATTTAAGATTATCTGAGTATGATAGGGAAACAGGGAGTCTAACTATTGTTCCAGAACTTGATGAGGGTCAAATACAAGAAGCGGAAACACAAGAGAAAAAAACTAAAAAAAGAAGGGGTGTGTCTAAAAAAGGATTTGGACGAGAAGGAGGAGCGTTAACTGTAACCATACCTTTAAGCGAAGATGCAGTACAAGCTATTGAAGATCAAATAGCATTTAATGAAAAAAACAGTAAATACAATGTTGCTAAAGAAAACAATCCACCTATCTTTGTAAAAGCAAATGGAAGTAAAGTTGAAACAAAAGATGTAAATACTGTCTTAGAAACAGTGCGAATAGATAGACCGTTAATTCAAGCAAAAAAATTGCTAGGGCGACCAAAATTTAATACTTTTAAACCTACTAAACAAGATTTTATTGAGGCGGGTCTTCCTGAAAATACTACAATAGGTAAATCAGGGATACCTCTTTTTAGAAATTTACATACTATTGTTTCTATGGGAGCTAGAATACCTAATGATGATTTAGAGTTTTTACAAGGTCGTGCGTATACAAGTGGTAGTGCTAAAAGATTAGGATATGCAGAACGTATTGATGGAGAATTTTTTCCTGAAGAAAAAGATTTAGCAAACAAGGTCGGTAATTTTTACAGAGAAGCTACAGGAAGACCGCTTGTACCTACTGATCTTACCATCAAAATAGATGATGAAGACATACAAGCAGATAATAAACAGTTTACCACTAAGTTTGATGAAAAAACACCAGAACAATTAGCTGATGAAAAAGTAGACAGAACAAGAAAAGCATCGGAAACTGAAGCTCTTACTCAAGAAAGAAATCGTGCGATATTAGAAGAATTACAGAAGACACCAGAAGATCAAAAAACACCTGCAGATAAAATACAAGAAGAAAAAATACGTAGGGCTTTAAAAATAAAACCTGAAGCCGATATACCTACTAAGAACTTTCTAGGTGATTTTGACGAGTGGGATAAATTCGTAACAAGTGGTGAAAGATTAGGAGGTAGATACTGGATAGATAAAGGCATGACGAAGAAAACTCTCAAAGGTCTAGCCATAGGTGCGGCAACAACAGCCCTAGCTCCAGCAGCAAAAGCTGCAGAACTCTTTACAGATGTTGCACTAGAAGCTACTCCAGCAGGAGATCGTATACAAGATGATCCTAGTGACTTCGAAGAAGAAGAACTCTTAGAAGCTATGCAGTCAGATAGAAGGACTGCCGACTTAACCCCGGTAAGAAATATTGCAGGTAAAGAGTTGAGTAAACGTGTAGCTAAGAAAGAAGGGATGTTAGCTAGAAAGAGCCATCCATTACGTGAAGGACCGGGAAACATTAATGAGAAGGCACGTAGATATGTAGAGAAGTATCGTGGACCTGTTTCAGAGTATAGACAGGATTTAGAAGAAGAGTATCAAGGTTTCGCAATGAAACAATTAGCTGAATAATAACAACGGAAAAAGGAGAAAGACTATGCCAGCAGGAAACAAACACATGTACGGATCAGGCTACATCATGGGTCAGATGAGTAAACAAGGTGAGTTCTCAGATGCCAAAGAAGATAGCCTCTATCGTGAGAAGATGGAGTTTGGTGTCGGAACGAAGACAGGAAAACTCACTGAGGACTTCCCAGCAGAGTCGGGTAGTAAGCACATGGGTCAAGCTTCTATGATTATGGCTTCATCTAAACAAGGAATCTAAACCGTTATGGCAGACGATATCTCCTACGAAGGTGAAGAGATGCAAGACGTTCCTGAAGCGAAAGACGCGACAGGAATTGTCGGTACGATCATGGAACGCTTTCGTAACTCCGAAGCAGGAAGACAACTCGAAGAAGAACGTTGGTTAAAAGCCTATAAAAACTATAGAGGTGTGTACGACTCTAGTACACAATATCGTAGTAATGAGCGTAGTCAGGTTTTCATCAAGATTACGAAGACGAAGGTCTTAGCTGCTTACGGACAACTCATAGATATCTTATTCGCTAATAACAAGTTTCCTATCTCTGTAGAAGCTTCACCTATGCCCGTAGGTATAGATGAGTTTGCACATCTCAGTAAAATCCCTTTAGAGGAACCTAACTTCCAAGACACTATTGGCTTCGAAGGAGATGGAAAAGAGCTACTTCCCGGTGCAAAGGAAGCTACTGATTCTCCTAAAGCTGCAGAGTTAGGTGGTTTAGAAGGAAGATACGAAGGAGCTAATCTAGCTTCAGGGCCGGGACGTATGGCAGAGCCACAGATAGAACCTGCTGCAGAAGCAGCACGTATTATGGAGAAGTGTATTCAAGATCAGTTACTAGACACTAGTGCTGTGACAGTTCTTCGACATGCTATCTTCGAATGTGCTCTCTTAGGCACAGGTGTCATCAAAGGGCCTTTCAACTACAATAAAACAGTGCATAATTGGACGATGGGTGAAGAAGGCGCTAAACAGTATGAACCTATAGAGCGTAATGTTCCTAGAATAGAAGCCGTAAGTTGTTGGGACTTCTATCCTGATCCTAGTGCAACCAATATCAATGATGCAGAGTATGTAATTCAGCGTCATCGAATGAATAGAGAGCAGTTACGTGATCTTATTAATCGTCCACACTTCAATGAAGAAGCTATCGGAAATGTTCTTTCGGGTAGTCCTAATTATCAAGAACGTTACTTCGAATCTTCGTTACATGCTAACGAGGATGATCCGACATATTCGTCTAATCGTTATGAAGTATACGAGTATTGGGGTAGTCTTGACAGTGCTCTGGCAAAAGACTTTGGCTTCGATATGGAAGGCATTGATGATGATCTTGATGCGATTCAGGTGAATGCGTGGATATGCGGTCAAGAGATACTACGTTTCGTTGTCAATCCTTTCATACCTGCACGTATACCTTACCATTCGTTCCCCTACGAACTTAACCCTTACCAGTTATTTGGTGTAGGTGTAGCAGAGAACATGGAAGATAGCCAACTCCTCATGAACGGTCACATGCGTATGGCAATAGATAACTTAGCCCTAGCAGGTCATCTAGTCTTCGACATCGATGAGACACAACTAGTACCCGGTCAGTCTTACGATGTCTTTCCCGGCAAAGTCTTTCGTAGGCAATCTGGTGTTACCGGCACTGCTGTAAATGCTATCAAGTTCCCTAGCACGGCTGGCGAGAACATGCAGATGTATGATAAGGCTCGACAACTCTCTGATGAACAGACGGGTATTCCTAGTATCACACATGGTCAGACAGGAGTCACGGGTACGGGTAGAACGGCTGCTGGTCTGAGTATGTTGATGTCCAGTGCCAGCCTAAGTGTCAAGACAGTCATAAAGAACGTAGATGACTTCTTACTGAAGCCACTAGGAGAGGCGTTCTTTCAGTGGAATATGCAATTCAACGAAGAAACCCCAGAGAAGATAGGTGACTTAGAGATTAAACCGAA
>TARA_R110001592_G_scaffold224032_3_pt1 | contig 10262 bp, 12 predicted proteins | sample TARA_R110001592 | Tara Oceans TARA_R110001592 (sample SAMEA4398387) | marine metagenome | biome: Polar Biome; feature: [SRF] surface water layer (ENVO:00010504); material: water (ENVO:00002006), including particulate matter (ENVO:01000060) such as... | depth 5 m | reverse complement strand
CCACGCTCTCATCTTAATGAACCATACATCGGCAGAATGCGCTCTTTGTAAGTCATAAGAGATAGCGGTTTCATCATCCCATAATAGGCCGACCATAAGAATTACTCCTTAATAGCCGCTAAAAATTCATTTCCTATTTGGGGTTCATCATAGGTAGTAATTGTTGGAGTATAGCCATAAGACTGTTGTTGTTGTGGCCTTCCAATGTTTAGAGTTTCACGAATCTTTTGTCGTTGATTTTCTTCTCTATTCTTTCTATCCCAATATGATTTAATTCTTCTATCTAATAACCAAAGTTCAATTCTATCATTAACGGCTAAATCAAAAATTGCCTTCATACCCATAATTGCACCTACTGTTAGCAATCCAAATAGAACTGCGTGAGCAAATGAAGAATAAGGAAATCCAGCACCATAATTAGCGTAAAAGTAAACATTTGTTCCACTCATACTTCCGACAAATAAAATTGTCATAATAAGTCTTGTATCTTTATTTAATGCAGCCATAATATCACCTCAAGAAAATTCAATGCTAAAGGATGCATCACCTGATGCTTCATGTGCAACAATACCAAGTTTCATTAATACGCCATGCATATCATATTCAATTGATTGATTAGCCGTTAAACTAATCTTTGCAACCATATTACCTGCGGTTTTATCCGCAGTAGCCGCACAATCATGTATTTCAATAACAGAAGTAGCCCCTGCATTTTCACAGGCATGAATACTCATTAATTTACATTGTCCAACAGTAACTAAATTAGTCGCAGTTGCACCTAAAACACCACTTGTTCTACTCGCTTGCACCATTCTTTCATCTCCTTTGGCTATGGATTAGCCACCACCCTATTAAAGATTGCCTACTTAAAGGACTGTTTCTTTAACTTTTTTGGCGGTTGTAACTGCCTTTGTCTTTAATCCAGACTTCTTAACAGGAAACATTTGTTTAACTATTGAAGAAGCATCACCATTAGTAAGGTTTAAACGACGAACTAAAAGATTAAGACGACTTTCATTAAGGTTGAGTAAATCATCCTCATCGGTCTTTTCATACTTAATCTCTAAATCCAAAGAACCTAAAAGTCCAAAAGATTCATTGAGTGATAATTGACTCCATTCCTTAGTGAATGTCCTATTGATGCACTCATGCCGTCTTTTGGTAGAACCTTCTACCAATCTAACCTTAACCATGCTAAAACACCTCAAAGGCTACCACGAACACGCAAAAGAACCATTCCTAAGTCTCCTGCCGCTTCATTAACATTTGATGCTACATCGGTTGCTACAAGAGAAAAACATGGTGAATCACCAATATCTCTTAGCATCATTTTACCTGTTACTGCATCTAATTGACAATGAAATCTGTTTGAAATACTTTCTTGTGCTAATACTTCTACACTTGAAATATACTTCAAACCTACTTGGCTTGCTCTAATTACTTCATAAGATGGTGTAACTGTAATAGTATCATTATTATCACTAGCCGCCAATCCAGCAGAAACGGTCATTAAACCACCTACTGAATCAATTGCTTGAATAACATATGTTCCATCATTACCGCCTGTTGCACTATTAGATAGAACAATTTCTTCTCCTACATCTAATAGTGATACATCTGCACCGCTAATTCTTAAAATTTGGTTGTCTGAATGGTTAAAATTAACGACCATATTCGCTAAAGCACTTCGGTAAGTATCTAGATTAACTCTAACTAATACCTCATACTCATCTCCAACTACTGTTAATCTTTGTCCTTTTCTGTCAGTTAAAACTTCAATTGCTGTCATATTTAATCCTCCATTATATCTATTAAGAACCTAAAGCCTCACTTTAGGTTAGTAATCTTACCTTGAGACTTAAAGAACGAACAACCAATTTCTGCAATAGTTCGGTAAAGACCTTGATTTCCAAGTTTTCCAACACCGAATGGGTTTCCACTAGTTACACCATCTTCAAAGTATTGAGTTGGTTTCATAACAGATAGCCACAAATGGTCAGTATCAAGGAACATTAGGTCAGAAAGCAAGTTAGCATCAGTTAATGACAAGTGAGCCGTCTTTTGCATATCCTTACAAGGAATCAAAGGAAGGTCAAAGTATGTTGCAACTCTAAATCCAACTTCTCTACCCTTTACACCCTTAATACCATTATGAGAAGGCATAATTTCCTTTCTCTCTAAAAAGCGTTCTTGGCTTTGCAATAGGTCTGCGAGGGCTTGAATAGTGTCATATCCTGTAAGAATAACCTTAGTTCCTCCACCATTTAGACGAATGCTTTGAATCATTGAATTAAGAGTAGAAAGCGTTAAAGAACGGTTTTCTGCTGCTTGATAACCTGCACCAAAATCAACAACTGCATCCATAAAGGATGAACCTGTTTGACGAGCAACATTACCATATAATGTAGTTAATTCAGCCGCAGTAGCATGAGCAAGGTTATTACCTGTAATTGTTACTAATGATTGAGCATCCATTTCAACTAATTCAGCGTTGCTTGAAACAACCTTAGCCAATGATGTGTAATTGTTTCCAATTGCAGTTAAATCAGTAGCATGAGCATAATGTTCCAAAGGCATTAGAAGCATTTTGTTTTGAACTTCTGCATGGAATTTACCCATATCTTCACGAACAATTGCTCTAATATCACCGATACCATCATCAATCTTAGCCATTTCCATAGAAAGTTCCGAGAACTCAAACTTATGAGCAATTGTTTTAGGACTCATGTATAATCTATCATAAGTCGGTGCAACTGCTGGAATGTTGGCTAAAGATTCATTTTCTGGAACTCCGCCTAATTGGTCGGAATCGGGCAAATCATGTCCTAAAGCATTTCCAGCACTTCCTGAAGCAAAAGCAGCACCACTACCACCAGAAGGTCTTGAAGTCATAACTCTCCAACCACTTGATGTATAAGGTCGCTTTGCAATCATTGATAGTGCATTTACTTCTTGGTTCAACATAGACCAAACTTTCTGTCCATAAATAACGCCATAAAGTGCAGTTGCACTTGTAGCATCATAAGGTGATACTCCGCTTGTTCCATCGTGGGGTGTTCCCAAACCTTGAACGATACCTGCGGCTTTTAATAGGTTATTACCTGCTAATCCGCTTGTTCCGTAAGTTGCTGCTTCTAAATCTTTTATTGTTCTAATATATCCTGACATATTTTTCATCTCCATTTATTAATTACTTTAAGGGTAATTACTCCATATCCCTCACTAGATTGTGTAAATCATTCCAATCCATTTTAGCAATTGCTTCAAGGGAAGTTGGGAAGTTTTCGGGTAATGTGCTTGCTTCTACTTGAGCCTTAATAATTGAATCTTTCTCTTCAATTAAACTCTTTCTTAGGTCAGCAAATTCTTGCTTAAGAGCCGAAACTTCGTCTTGTGCGTTATATTCGCTCTTTGCAATTTCATTTGCTTTAGAAATCATTTCTGCTTTAAATCTGTTTTCAAATTGTTTCTTAACATCTCCATAAGCCAACTTTTCAAGTTGTTCTGCTCTAAATTGAGCATAAGCCTTTTCAATGTTTTCATTTGAAAGGTCAAGAGTTTCAATAGCAAATCCTTTTGTAACAGGTAATGTAGAAGCCTTTGGCTTTCCATTATCAATTACAACTCTATCTTCAGGAACATTATCTTCTACTTCTCCTGTTGCAATATCTTTTCTTCCTTTCATTTCCATATCTGCGGATTCCATGTCATCATCTTGATATTCCATATCTCCCGCTTCTTTATCTTCATCCGATGTTTCCATCATTTCTTCTTCTTTATTCATTTTTTCATCTCCTTGCGGTTCTTCTTCTTGTAATTCTTTTACTTCCTTTAATAGTCCGTCAAGTTCTTCAAGTGCTTTTTCTAATTTATCGGTCATATTCTCACCATTTTTTTTCTCCATTTTAAGTATATCAAATTTTGCTTCTGGGTTTATTCCTTTTTCACATATTGTAACTTCATGGAGTTCTAATTTTTCTATTTCGCTATATTCGCCTAATTCTTTATGCGTTTGCTTTTTCTTTGATAATGCTTGTCCACCGATACTAAATGACCTTAATGTTCCTTTTCTAATTCCTCTTGAAACTTCTTTTGCCTTTTCAATATCTTCTCTCATTTTAATAACTACAAATAATCCAACATCATCTACTTCTGTTTTCCATAATTTGCCGTTTTTATCTCGGTAGTTGTCTAATACTTCTCCTACTTGAACATTTGAATGGTTAGTCATTACATTTCTAAATTTTTTATCAGCCATGTATTTTAAAGTTGCTTCTTGTAATGCGTCTAAGGTAATTAAATCGTTTTGTTTATCTACGATTTCAATACTAGCATATCCTCCAATTACTAAGTTGTCGCTTTTAATTATATTAAAGTCATTATCTAAATTAGCCTTCACCAATTTCGTCTCTTCTAACACTATCTCCATCTCCTGTTCTCTATATAAAGGGTAGGCTAATCATCTTTGGGTGGGGTTAATTTATTATACTTATCCTCTCTAATGTCCCAAATACCTTCATCATCCTTCGGTTTATTCATTGTTTGCTTATATCCCGACCATGTTAGCCACATTTTGTCGTTATCAACAGGAATTACTCTAAAGTGAAGTCTTGTATCAAACTTGTTTCCTTTAATTTGATATTCGTGATAACCATGTCTTTGTAAACCAAGAGTTACTTCTCCTTCATCTAACAATTTATGCTTATCAATATTAGGTGCAACCATAGCAGGGAACTTAGATGCTTTTCCTAAATATCCGAATATATCATCTACATTATTAATATCTACTAACCATGTTACAGTTTCTTCTCCTAATAAGAAAGAAACATTTAAATTATCATCTTCTCTAAGGTAAATTTTAAATTTTCCTTCTTGTAATTCTTTTGGAGTTTTTAATTCTTTTTTGATAGGTGGCTCATCAATGTCTTTTTCAATAGAATCTAATGCAGCCATAAAAATATTTTTACCTGCATATAAAATATCTTCTGCTTTATTTCTCATAAAACTAGAAAGTTTATCTACTTTACCTTCTAATTTATCTTGATAAATACGAGCCATTTCGCCGTTCTTTTCAACAAATTCTACAATCTCTTTAAGAGAAGCCTTTTTAGTTTCTTTATCTAATAAGAAATTTTTAATTCCTACTCTAAGTAAACTTAATTGTTCTTTAATAATATTATCCATTTCTGTTTTCCAAAAATCAATATTAGCAATAGCATTTTTTGACATTAAATTATTTTCTTCAAAACCATATAATGTAAATCCGTCTACATTACTTTTAAGAATCATTGTAGCCTCACCATGTATTAAATCTGTGATTGTATATCCTTTCTCTAAAGCCTTAATTTTATATTTCATTGACTTTTTATTTTCTCTTGAAAGTAACTCTAAGGTAATCATCTTTTCGGGAAGTTCTACTTCGGGAACTTCAATCACCTTAGCGGAGAATACTGAATACCCATCTTTACCTTTCTTAACTTCATCAACCTTTACCCTAACAATTGAACCTATTTCAACATCAACCTTAGTGTTTAATGCTTTTCCAACATTAATATAGGGTCTATCATTATGATTTTCATGTTTAATACTTCTAGATTCTTCTGCTGAAATTGGGCCAGCACCTAAAGTATATGAATTTAAACCAGATTTAGTTGTTCTTTTTTCTAAGACAATTAAATCTAAATCAATGAATTTTTTCCACTTAATCCATTTAGGATTCTTTCTTGTTCCAATATAATAAGTAGATTCCATGTCTTTAATAACTACTCCTTCGGCAGTAGGTATTTCCATAATTTCTTTTGCATATGTATCAATTTCTTTTAATGAGTCAGCAATACGAGTATCTTTTTTAGATGGGAAGGCTAACAAATCATCTGATTGAGGTGAATAATGGTGGAATAAAATGTTAATTCGTTCACTTAAAACTGAATCGGTCATATTCCTTTCTTCGTGCCTCATAATATCAAACACATGAGCCTTCAATGTAGCGTCTTGGTATTGGCCTTTGAATACATGAGATATAGTGTCAGCCCTATGTAATGGTTCTTTATTATCAAACAACATTAATTCAGCATCTAAAATACAGTCAGGCATTTGTTTCTTTTTCATAAGTTCTACTTGTTTAGAACATTTGTCAGTAATATCTTTCTCATTGTATGAATAGATTTTTATTTTACCGTCTATCTTGTGAATCTGTATTCTCATACCGTCATACTTCTCTTGAACTAGGTATTCACCAGAAAATCCTTTTAATTCTTCAATGTCTTTAACTTCAAAGATACGATACATTGGTTTATTAGGAACTAAAAAATGAGCATCAGCCTTTTCAGCCTTTTGTAAATCTACTTCTAATAACTCTTGGTATTCTTCGGTTTCGTGTTCAATCTTAAAAGTTTTCTCTAATAGTTTCAAAGCACCCTTAAACTTAGATTTAACTCTTTTAGAGTCTTTTCCATCCCCGTAATGCTCAATAATATAAGGCACGATACCCTCCAAATCTATATCAAGACCCTCATACCCCTCCGTAATATCGTCAGGTTTTGAGTCAGAAATTGCCCATTCTTTCTCACTAAGCGATTTATTATCGCTTCTAGTAGCCCAATGAATAAATTGAGCAAATACACCTTCATTTTCAAGGAGTTGTTCCAATACTTTATCACCAAATGCTTTCAAGAAGGGGTCTTTTACAATGTCGGCATTATAACGGAGGGATTTCAGCCCTTCGTAGACTTGTTGTGCCGTTGATGAAGAAGGGTCTAAAGCCTCATTAGAAATTAATACCTTTTCATCTAAAGTTTCCTTTAATTTATTGGAGAACTCATCAATATCATCATATGCGCTTCTAAGAACATTAACTGCCTTTTCCCACTTATTCTTATAATCTTTAGGAGATTGTCTTGCTGATAGATACGCCATGCGTGTCTTTTCAAACAAATCAATTATTCGGTTTGAGAGAGTATTCTCATCCTTCTCAAATACAACTCCACTAAGAGGCATTTAATCACCTATCTCATGTGTTGTTTTAGTCTTGCTAATAAAGGTCTAAAGGCATCAACATATTGTCTATCAGTAATATCGCCTCTTTGAAGTTCTTCAAGTAATTTATCCATTGAACTCTCAACTCCATCTAATGCGGCCATATTTGCTCTCGCTCTAGCAGGTCTTTTTTCATCTCTTTCAGCAGGAGAAGCCTCATTTGAAGTAATTTCAGGATTTAAAGTATAATCTTCATTTTCTTCCTTTAGAATTATTTTTAATGCTTTATGAATCTGTTCCATCTTAGATACTTGACCTGCTAAACCATAACCTTCTTTTCCAACAGGATTCTTTACTTTGACTTCTTTTGGATTCTTTTGAGGTCTTTTGACTTTAACATCTTCACCCACTAGCGGGTCTTTGTTTTCAATATCAGCCTTACCATGAGTAAGTTCTTGTATAATCTCTTTTGCTTTTAGGATTGATAGTTCAACTATCTTTTCTTCTATACTTACTTTTTCAGGCATTAATAACCACCCTTTGCTTCCATATTACTAACAATTTTGTTAATATCTTCCCATTCCATCTTAGCAATTCTATCCGAACTTGGAACATCTAAATTGCTAACCTTTGGAGAAGGAGATTCAACACTAGTCCAACCAGACTTCATCAATAGATTGTCTTTGTTGTAAACTGCCGTTTCTAATTCATTCACTTTCTTTACTAATGCTTTTAATAACATCATCATTTCTTCATTCATACTTGTTTCTTCACTCATTTCTTAAATCCCCCTTTCTCTTAGGATATACTAATCCCCTTAATGCTCTATAAACTTCTTCATATTCTTTTCTAAGTTTAGTTGCAGTTGAAACAATACTAATGTTCTTTTCTTCTAAAGATTGCATTTTCTTGCGGAGTTTGTTGTCGGCCTTTATTAAATCTAATTCTTTAAGAATATCAACTAATTCACCTAATTTAGCAAAATCTTGACCAAAGTATTCTGTTGGTTCAGTAGATTGAAGAGTTTTCTTCAACTTCTTTTTCTGCTTTTTATCTAATTTGTCTAATAAAGGACTATGTTCCTTAGCAATAACTTGCGGAGGCTTCTTTCCTTTTAATGTCTGTTCCCAATTATTCATTTTCATCCCTCTTTAATACACTAAACCATTGGTGATAATAAATGTCTCCATCAGTTTCTTCGCTTAATTTAATATTTGCGCCACTAAATCCATCTCTACCTTGTTGAACTTTTCTAACTTTTTTCATAAAGTCTTTTACTGCATATCTACTACCTGTTCCAGCACTTGCTATTCCTTCTTCTTTTAATGAACCGTCAGGCATTATAAATTTTAAATAATGAACAGGGTGGCCTTTACCATCTTGACCTGCATAATTTAAGTATTCAACATTTTCCATTTTTTCAATTTCTTTTTTAATTGCTTTAGTTATACTTTTAATAGTGAAGCCTTTATCAATGAATTCATTCATTGACCTAACCCCCTAGTAAATTTACCGCCAGCCATTAGTTCTTCAAACATTCTTTGATGTTCTTCTTCTAAAGCAGCAGTTTGTTCTTCAATATCCTTTTCATTAAGTTTTGATTTGAGTTCTCTACCTTTCTGCATTTCTGCTTCTTTATCAGGCATATCATCAAAAGCCTTATAATATTTGTTTCTAAACTTTGTTGCTTGAGATTCATCACTTGGAATGAAGTCAGCCATTTCTTTCTTCATCTGTCTAATTCCTCTTTCAGTATCTCTAACATCATCTTCAAAAGCGGCTCTTTTTCTGCCCTTGAAGGTATCTTCTGTTTTACCTAAATGGAAGTATTGTTTTATTAAAAACTTTTCTGCGGATTTAATTCTATCATTAAATCTAGCATCTCTTGATGATTGACTAGTATCAAAATTACTCATTCTTTTAGCCTTATCTTTCTTTTGACGCATACGACGACTTCTTGCTTGAGTAATATTACCCATAATTGATTCCGCTTCACTTCTATTTCTAAAAGTAGTCTTTCCTTTAAATTGAGGATATAGATGGTTTTGTAGAGCATCTAATAAATCCATTGTTTCTAATCCACCTTTAAGTTTCATAATTTTAACATTAGATTGTAAGATTTTAGTAATTTCATCTTCTATATCCCTAGCCTCATTTGCATTATCTATTCCAGAATTAGCAAATCTTGATGCTAAAGAATCCTTTGATTCTTCTTCATCTGCTTCAACAAATTCATCTAATTGGAATATAATTCCTGGCCCTTCATCAAATAATTTATCTAATGCTCTTATTGCTTTTCTTGGATAAACAACCTTTCCAGTAGAATCAAGTTCACCTTCAGATAGTTGGTCATTTACTTTTTGAACATCCTCTAATAATTTTAATAGTTTTCTATAAGGTTTAATTTTTCTTTCAAAACCAGCATCTTTAGTGGATTTATCATAATCTTCTGCTCTACCTCTAAACCCTCTAATATCTTTAGGTTTTTTAGGTAATGATGCAAGTTGTTTATCAATTGCAGCAAATATTCTGTTAATATGTTGTGCGTATTCTGTTTGTTTAGCGTAAGGCTTGAGTTCATCTTTAATTTTAAACAAATTCATACCTAATGTATTTTTTAAACCTGAATTAGTTTTTTCCCAACCTAACTGTGAAGGAGAATTTAACATCTCTTTAGTTTTTCTTTGAGGTTGTTGTCCTGCAACAGATTTAGATGATAAAAATTCACTAACTTCTTTTATAGATAATATTTTATCTAGTGCTTGGGTTAATGTAGATTGATTAAGTGTTCTAGTTGTATTAGTATTAGGGTCTTTATATTTGAATCCCCCTGCTCTACCTTGTTCTCTAAAAATATGTTGTAATATATCTTCATAACTTTCCTTTGCAGGATTTTCATTTGCTTTCCAAATAGTATTGGTTAAATCCTCATACCAACATTTAATCATAACGAATGGGTCATCCGTTCTCAAAAGATAAGCCTTTAATAATGACATATTATTCACCACTTGTTTTCAGTTCTTTTTCTTGCTTTAGGCGCATGAAGAATAACATCAGGAATATCAGTTGTATGAGGGATTTTCTTTTTCAGACTTGTTGGTTCATTTCCAACAGGTGCAAAATCTTTAACAGGTGTTCTTTTTCTTTCTTTTAATGCTTGTCGCACTTTTGCATCAACATAATCTCTTTCTATATCTTTACTCATTTTAACCAACTCTTCTTTCAGTTCTTTTATCCACATTATTGTTTGCGGCTTCTTTCGGCAATCCCTGATTCCTATTTGGTGG
>TARA_R110001592_G_scaffold4349_2_pt1 | contig 10265 bp, 10 predicted proteins | sample TARA_R110001592 | Tara Oceans TARA_R110001592 (sample SAMEA4398387) | marine metagenome | biome: Polar Biome; feature: [SRF] surface water layer (ENVO:00010504); material: water (ENVO:00002006), including particulate matter (ENVO:01000060) such as... | depth 5 m | reverse complement strand
ACAGCAGGTGGTCAAGGTGGTATGGTAATGTTTAATAGTGAGGAACATCGAGATAAAGCGCTACAATACAGAGATTGGGGTCGTATGGGTGATAATTCAGAACTTATAGATGATCGCTTTAATCACAGTGTAGATGGTATTCCTTACGATCATAAATTCCTATATAGTGTATTAGGATACAATATGAAATGTAGTGAAATGAATGCCGCATTTGGTTTAGTTCAATTAGAACGATTTGAAACATTCGAAAAAGTAAGAAGAGCTAACTTTGAAAGATACTTAGAAAACCTTAAAGATGTCCCTGAAATCACTTTACCAGATGACAGTATTGAACCAAATTGGCTAGCAGTACCACTCCAAACAGAAAAAAGATTAGAATTATTAACATTCTTAGAAGAACAAAATATTCAAACCAGAGTTACATTTGCGGGTAATGTTACACGTCACCCAATTTATAGAGAATATTTACAAGAATTTAAAAATTCGGACACTATAATGGCTAATGGATTTTTATTAGGAGCTCATCACGGTATGACTTTAGAAGATGTAGATTATGTTTGTAATAAAATAAAAGAATTCTTTAATAAATGAAAGTAGCCTTCTTAACAGAAATGGGGTTTGAAGGTAAAATACCTTCTAATCACCCTAATGCTCGAACTGAATTTGCTTGGATGCACGCCCTTAATGCTGATCATTTTAATATAAGGAATATTAATAATGTATTAAATTATGATCATGTATTTGTAATTATTCCTAAGGGTGAAGTTTTTTTAAATGCTGTGGGAGTTCGTTTATCTGAGAAAACAAACCCAACTTCTGATATATTATCAACACCTATAGTTAGTAAGTTAAAGTCAAATAATTGCAAAAAAGTATATTATATTCAAGAAGGTCCTACTTGGTTATTTAATGATTATAATATGGTTGACCAGATTAATTTTTACAATAACTTAAGTAATTTTGATACTATATTTGCACATAATGATTATGATGCTAAGTTTTATAAAGGATTATTCCCAAATACTAAAGTAAATGTTATACCTACTTTATTAATTGAAGAATTGATAAAAGACATAACACCACAAACAGAAGATAAAGTTATTATAGGGGGAAATTTTACTCGTTGGTATGGTGGATTTCAAAGTTATATGATAGCACAATCTTTTAATATTCCTATATGGGCGCAAGATTCTCATTGTAAAAGAGAAAATGAAGACCAATTACCAAACCTAAACCATTTTAATCGATTATCTTGGATAGATTGGATGAATTCTTTATCATCATTTAAATATGCTATTCATTTAATGCCTACGATTGCAGCTGGTACTTTTAGTTTAAATTGTGCATACTTTGGCATACCTTGTATAGGGAATGAAAAAGTAGATACCCAAAAAATCTGTCATCCTAATTTATCAATAGATGTGGATGATGTAGAAAAAGCTTATACATTAATACAACGTTTAAAAGAAGATAAAGAATTTTATAATGAGTGTAGCAGCAAATCTAAAGTACTATATAGAAAACATTATGATATAGAAAAATGGAAAACCAAAATAAATTTAAAATAATAATCCCTTCTTATAATAATGAAGAATGGGTAGAACCTAATATAGCTAGTATTATTAACCAAACATATACTAATTATGATGTTCTTTATATTAATGATGCCTCTACAGATAATACTTCAAATAAAGTAAATAATATTATAAATGAATATAATTTATCCAACTGGACATTAGTTACAAATTCAGAGAATCAAAGAAGAGGATATAATATAAGTCCCTATAATAAAAATATTATTAATTTTATGGATAATGATAATGATATATTATTATTTATAGATGGAGATGATTGGTTATCTGATAATGATGTATTATTTCAATTAAATAAATTTTACAATCAAAACCAATATTGGATGACATATGGGGGGATGTACTGCTACCCATCAGGTAATCCTGGAAATCCTCAAAATACAAAATATAATCAACATATTCATTTAAATAATCTTTATAGAAAAGATTTGTGGAGAGCTAGTCATTTAAGAACATTTAAGTGGCATTTATATAAAAAAATTAAAAAAGAAGATTTAATTTTCAATAAAACAAATAAATATTATTTCCATGCTGAAGATTTAGCTACATCATTCCCTTGTTTAGAAATGTGTCCAGAAGAAAAAATAGGTGTTGTAGATTTTCCTACTTACATATTTAATGAAACCCCTAACAATAGAAAAAGAGGTATTGAAAGAGAATCCCAAGCAGGTAACGAATTAGAAGCTGAAATTAGAAATATTGGATCTTATAAAACCTTATCTTTACCCCTAAATTCACAACAACTATTTAAATGGAATCGTTTTGATTTACCTATAAAAAATTTATTTTTAAAATTTTTTGACAAAAATATAAATTCTAATTTTGGGGAAGAAATATATAAAGAACATTTAAAATTATGGAATGGGTTTAAAGAATATAATAATTCAAATAAAAATACTTATGATGTATTTAAAAATGATTTTATTAATATTTTTAAAGATATAAAATCTAATAATTTTAATTGGGATCAATCCCCTATAATGATAGATAATAATAAATTTCTTTTAAATGGGGCTCATAGAACTGCAGCTTCTTCCTATCTAAAATCCCCCTCTAAATTCCAAACAGGATATGATGGTAAAGATGGTCAAAAAATATGTGATTATAATATGTTTAAGCAATTAAATTTAAATGAAAAATATTTAGATGCATCTGCTTTAGAATTAGTAAGAAATAATAAAAATTTACTATTAGTAAGTTTATTCCCTTCAGCTACCCATAGTAGACATTTAGTAGATAATATATTATTAAAATATTCAAATATTGCGTATAAAAAAGATGTAAAATTAACTCCTAATGGGGCGTTTAATTACACTTTACAATTATATAAAGGAGAAGAGTGGGCTGGTAATTGGCATAATAATTTTGGAGGTTTTAGAGATAAAACTCGTTTATGCTTTACTAATAATAATCCTATGACTGTTTATTTAATAGAAGTAGATAATTTAATTATAGCTAGAAAAATAAAAGAAGAAATTCGCCAAATATATAATATAGGTAACCATTCAGTTCATATTAATGACACTTATGAAGAAACATTAAGACTATCTAGATGTTTATTTAATAAAAATAGTATTCATTTTTTAAATAATTCTGAATTAAAAAACTATAATAATTTTTTAAATCAATTGAATTATTTTGAACAATATTTAATAGAAAACAATTTAGATTTTGAGGATTATTGTATAACAGCAAGTAGTGTTTTATCATTATATGGTTTAAGAGAAGGTAAAGATCTAGATTATTTACATTTTAATCCCCACATAATAAAAGGTCACCCAGATATTAGTTCACATAATGAGTATGGAGTAGAACGATATTCTAAACATAAAGATGATATTATATTTAATCCTGAAAATCATTTTTATTATGGAAATTTAAAAGTAGCTTCACTAGAAATTGTAAAAGCATTAAAGGAAAAAAGAGGTGAAGAAAAAGATTATATAGATATTAATTTAATAAATAAGGTTATATGATAAAAATATATTTTGCCCCTAATTGGGGATTAACATCTGAACAGATGGTAAGTGATTATATACAACAAACACCTAAAGGGTTAGGAGTATGGGATGATATAACATATACTTTAAATCCTGATGAAGCTGATTATTTAGTAATTCAAGATTCTTGTGATTTTATGTTAATGAATAAGTTTCCAATAAATAAAAGATTATACTTTTCTCGAGAAGCTTTAACCCCTGATATAATAAACTCATATAGAAATCAAGTTATAAATTGTTCTTTTTGGGATGAACAAAGTATATTATGGACTAAATGGTGGTATCCAGGTAAATGTGGGGGTATTAATAAAACTTATGATTACTTATTAAATGAAAAACCTCTTATTAAGGATAAAAATTTAACTTGTATATTATCAAACAAAATAGACTGTGAAGGTCATAAGTTAAGACATGATTTTACTTCAAAATTTATAGAAAATTATAATTTTGATTTATATGGAGTTGTTAGTTTTTCAAATAAAACCCTTCCCACAAACAATAAATGTGAAGGTTTAGATTCATATAAATATTGTTTATCTTTTGATAATCAAGACATAATTAAACCTTTTTTTGGAACTCAATTTACTGATTCTATTTTAAGGTGGTGTGTTCCTATATATTGGGGTGGGGCTTCTTTAGAAGATTATTTCCCCGAAGGTTCATATATACAAATTGATATTAAAAAAGAAACAACAATAGAAGATATTAAAAGTTTTTTATCTAAAGATAATTATGAAGAAAGAATTTCAGCTTTAAAAGAAGCAAGAGAATTAATCTTAAATCAATATAATATGTGGCCATTAATAAAAAATACTTTAAACCAAATAAAATAACATGAGTGAAATATTTAAATGCTTATATTGTGGCTCTGAAGAGTATGATATAATTTATAAATTTAATGATATCCCTAAACGTAAACGTATAGGAAAAAGTAAAGATATTGTAAAATGTAAAAATTGTTCATTACAATATTGTCATCCTAGAAATCTAGAAGAATCTATGTTAGATACATATGAAAATGATTATTGGTATGAATTCCAAACCCAAGTTGGAGAAAGATCAATTGTTGATAGAACTGAGGATTTTGAATTTATATCAAAAGAACGTATACAATATATCCATAATTTCCAAAAACCTAAACCTTTAGATAAATTTTTAGATATTGGTTGTGCTCAAGGATTTCTTGTAAATGAAGCTCAAAAGAAAGGATATAATGCTCATGGAATAGATTTAAATAATAAAGATATAGAAATAGGAAAATCAAGATATAATGTTAATATAAAAAAATCACTTATACAAGATTACCAGGAATCTAATTTTGATATTATAACAACATTTAACGTTATAGAACACGTATCTAATCCTATAGATCTATTACTTCAAATAAAAAAACGATTAAATAATGATGGGTTATTAGTAATTGGCACACATGATATAGATTGTAAAACCCATGCACAACAAAAAGAAGAATGGGTACATATAATTCCTAATGAACATATGTACTATTTTAATATTAAAACTTTAGAAAATATATGTCTTAAAGCAGGATTTGAATTAAAATTTTACAATAAACCTATAGATAATGGTATAACAGCATATTTTAAAAAAATAAATTAGACATGGATTTACAAAAACAATTGACAGTAGTATTAACCACCCACATACTCCCCACAGCACCTTCAACTCATATAATTGAATCATGTATATCTTCAATAAAAAAACAATTTAAAAATATAAATAAATGTAAATTTTTAATTTTTTGTGATGTAAAAAATATAGAAGAATGGGTATCTAAAGAATACATATCTAATTTAAACCAAATTCATAATGTTAATATCATTATAGAACCTAATAGTGGTTTAAAACAAAATTATATTAAAGCTATAAAAAGTATAGATACTCCTTTTATGTTATTAATTGAACATGATTGGGTTTTTCTTAATAAAATTAATACTCCTTTATTAATAGATACAATGATTAAAGATAGTGATATTAATTGGGTAAGGTTTAATAAGAGAGATAATAATAAATCTCATATTAATAATCCAGAACCTGGTGATGAGATTTTTTGGGAAACCCATATAGAAGCTGATAATAGTAGAGACCAACCATTAGTAAAAACAAATTGTATAGCTACTCACCCTCATATTGTTAGAGTACATAATTTTAAAAATAATTGGTTAAAGTATTTATATACTTCAAGTATTGAATCAGACCTTTACCATGCTTATAAATTAGATATTGATAAGTATGGATTTGAAGAAGCCCATAAGAATTGGGGGATATATAATTATGGGGATATTACAGATAAAAAAATTATAGACCATTTAGATGGAAGTAATCATTATACTAATATATTAAATTAAAAATAAAATGAAAATCAAAAAGAATAATTTATACCTAGTAACTGGAGGATCTGGATTTTTAGGATACCCCTTAGTACAAAAAATTATTTCTAAAGGAGGTAAAGTTAGAGTATTAGCTCGAGATGAAGGAAAATTAGTCGATTTAAAAGAAAAATTCCCTTCAATAGAAATCTTTCCTGGAGATATTTTTGACAGATTTGAAGTAAAACAAGCAATGGAAGGCGTTAATGGGGTGTTTCATTTAGCAGCATCTAAACATGTAGGTTTAGCTGAAATTTATGTTCGTGAAAATGTAAAAAGTAATACATTGGGGTCTTTAAACATATTAGAAGAATCTTTAAACAATTCTAATTTAGAATTTGTTTTAGGTATTTCAACTGACAAAGCAGCCCAAGTGGCAGGAGTTTACGGTGCTACTAAATTATTAATGGAAAGACTATTTACTCAATTTGAATCTATTAATCCTAATTGTAAATATAGAATAGTACGTTATGGTAATGTATTATACTCAACAGGTTCAGTTTTATGTAAATGGAAAAGTCTTATTGAAGAAGGTAAAGAAGTCATAGTAACTGAACCCCAAGCTACTAGATTTTTTTGGACCGTAGATCAAGCTATCCAACTTATAATGGATTGTTTAATAGATTCAAAAGATTCAAAACCTTATTGCCCCTCTATGAAATCTATGAGCATTGATAATTTATTAAAAGCTATGATAGAAAAATACTCTAATGGTAAAAATATACCTGTTAAAGTTATAGGTTTACAACCAGGGGAAAATTTACATGAAAAAGTTTTAGAAGAAGGACCTTATTCTAATGAAGCAGACCAATTTACTATAGATGAAATTATAGAATTAATATGATAAAATTAGGATTATTTAATAATATTTCGTATATATTAAATGAGCATAAAGATTTTAAACTAGATAGAGATTATTAATATGAACCCAACTAAATTTAGATAATATGAAAGTGCCACAATTTATGCCATATGTAGATATGGAAGAATGGAAAGCAATAAAACCTTGCTTTAAAGAAAATTGGATAACAGAAGGACCTCGTTCTAAAATATTTGCTGAAAAATTATGTGAAAAAATAGGATGTAAATATGGGGTATTTGCTAATAATGGAACTCTAGCTTTATATTTAGGTTTAAGAGCCATAGGAGTAGGACCCGGTGACGAAGTAATAGTTCCTAATTTTACTTTTATAGCATCCGCTAATGCTATAGAAATGACAGGAGCTACTCCTGTTTTTTGTGATATAAATGAAGATGATCTTCAAATTAATATAGAAGACTGTCGTAAATTAGTTTCTAGAAAAACTAAAGCTATTATGCCCATACATTTATATGGCTTTGCGGCCAATATGGATGATGTAATGGGGTTTGCTAAAAAATATAATTTATTAGTAATTGAAGATGCCGCCCAAGCATTAGGAATTAAATGGAAAGGCAAAGGATGTGGTTCATTTGGTGATGTAGCTACATTTTCATTTTTTGCTGATAAAACTATTACTACTAGTGAAGGAGGATTTGTATGTACTAATAATAAAGAAACATATGAACAACTTCTTTATTTAAGAAACCAAGGTAGAATTAATAGAGGCTCATTTGTACATCCCGAAATAGGATATAATTTTCGAATAACAGATATACAAGCAGCTATTGGTTTAAAGCAATTAGATAAGTTTGATGATATAGTAAATAAAAAACAAAATAACTATAATTTATACCTTACTCATTTAAAAGGTATAGATGAAGTTGAAATTTATAGACCCAAAAGTGAAGTATCTCCTTTTATACCTTTTAGAGTAATTTTAAAAACTAAATCAAATTCATCAGAAAACCTTATGAAGTATATGGTTGAAAAAGGAATAGAAACTAGAACTTTCTTTTACCCTTTACATAAACAACCATGTTTTAAAAATATTCTAAAAAAACAAAAATTAAAATTTTGGCGTAAGCAAAGTAAATATACTAACTCAGTAGATGCTTATAATAGAGGAGTATGTTTACCTAGTTTTGCTTCATTGACACCTAAACAAATAAAATATGTGTGTAATACAATTAGAGAATTTTACACAGGACCTTATTTACAGACAAAATAATATTAAAATGAAATACAAATACAGTAAAATTTTTGGAAAAGATGTTGCAATTATTCAACCAGATATATTCTATGATTTTAGAGGTGAATATATAGAAACATGGAATATTGAAAATTATCAATTCTTTGACCCTAAAGGAAATAATAAAATAACTTTTAAACAAGATGATATAAGTACTTCAGTAAAACACACTTTAAGAGGATTTCATGGAGATGATAATACATGGAAATTAATTCAATGTGTTTATGGGTCATTATATCAAGTAATAGTGGATAATAGACCTGAAAGTGACACTTATTTAAAATGGGAAGCATTTGCTTTAAATGATAAAAATAGAACTCAAATCTTAATTCCACCTAAATTTGGAAATGCTCATTTAGTTTTAAGTGATACGGCAGTATTTTCTTATAAACAATCAACATTATATGAAGGACAAGGAAAACAATTTACTATAAAATGGGATGATCCTAAAGTAGGAGCATATTGGCCTATTTCAAATCCTATTTTATCTGAAAGAGATAACACTAAAGCAAAATACTTATAATGAAAAATATATTAATTACAGGGGGTGCCGGATATATAGGAAGTGTATTAGTACCTGAATTATTAAAAGAAGGACATAAAGTATGTGTTTATGATTCTTTATTATTTGGTGGTAATGGATTATTATCTCATTTTAGAGATCCTAATTTTACATTTGTAAAAGGTGATATAAGAGACACTAAAAAATTAAAACCTTTACTAGAAGATAAAGACATTATTATCCATTTAGCAGCTATTGTTGGTTACCCCGCATGTAGTAGAAATCCTGAGTTAACTAAAGAAGTTAATTTAGAAGCTACTAAAAAATTAGTAAATATGGTCAGGAAAGATCAATATATTTTATTTGGATCTACTGGTAGTAATTATGGGGCTGTAAAGGATATATGTACTGAAGAAAGTCCTTTAAATCCTTTAAGTTTATATGGTGAAACTAAAACTGAAGCTGAAAAATATATAATGGAAAATTGTAATGCTACTGCTTATAGATTTGCAACTGCATTTGGTAGTTCTCCTAGATTAAGGTTAGATTTATTAGTAAATGATTTTGTATGCAAAGCTATTAGAGATAAATATATTGTTGTTTATGAATCCCATTTTATGAGGACTTTTATCCATGTATATGATATTGCTAGATCATTTATACATGCTATTAATAATCAAAACATAATGCAAGGAAATGTATATAATGTAGGTAGTAATAAAATGAATTGTAGTAAAAAAGATATATGTACTTTAATTAAAAAACAAACCGATTATTATTTACATTTAGGTGATTTTGATGGGGATGCTGATAAAAGAAATTATATAGTATCTTATGATAAAATATCTAAAACAGGTTTTAATACTTCTATATCTTTAGAAGAAGGTATAGATGAATTAGTAAACAGCATTAATTGTATTAAATTTGATAACCCCTATTCTAATGTCTAATACATACTATGGAGCCGGCTTAAAGTATGATTATTTACATAAAAGTAAAAATTATACTAAAGAAACAGAATATATAGTAGATTGTTTTACAAAATTTAAACCTAATACACACAGTATTTTAGATATAGGGTGTGGATCAGGATCTCATTCTAGTTTATTACATTTAAAAGGATATAATCAGTTAGGTATAGATCCTTGTCCTACTATGATAAAATTAGCTAAAACAAAACCTGGTAATTTTAAATGTACTAATTTATCTAATATTAAAGATAAGTTTGATGCTTCTATTAGTATGTTTAGTGTTATTAATCATATTGATAATTTAAAAGATTTAAATGATTTTTTTAAAAATATTAATATAATATTAAAAGATGAAGGTTTATTAATTTTTGATTGTTTTAATAATATAGCATTTAATAAAGATAATCCTAAAAAGATTAAACAAACTAATCACACTATTATACCTGAATTTAATAAATTTGATGCTACTTTAAATTTACTTAGTAAAAGTGATATACCTGAATTTAATTATAAAATTAACCAAAGAATATGGAGTGTGGATATTTTAAAAGAATTACTTAATAAATATTTTAAGTCTATTTTTATATTTAATAACCTATCATTTACTCCAGCTAGTGAAAACGATTATAAAATAACTTTTATATGTCAAAAGTAGTATACATAACAGGTTGTTTAGGTTTTATAGGATCATATGTTACACGC
>TARA_R110001592_G_scaffold37439_5_pt1 | contig 10276 bp, 8 predicted proteins | sample TARA_R110001592 | Tara Oceans TARA_R110001592 (sample SAMEA4398387) | marine metagenome | biome: Polar Biome; feature: [SRF] surface water layer (ENVO:00010504); material: water (ENVO:00002006), including particulate matter (ENVO:01000060) such as... | depth 5 m | reverse complement strand
TAAAATCACTAATTATTATGTTTTTTAGTGATTGTAATCGAAAATTATTATGTTTTTTAGTGATTGTAATCGAAAATTATTATATATTTGATATATGATTTCGAGAATTGCTATAGATAATATTGATAAAAAACTCTTTAAAGGAAAAGCTATTTTACTTTTTGGAGCTCGTCAAGTAGGAAAAACTACTCTTTTAGAGTATTTAATAAATACAAGAAAAGAGTCTGTTTTACACATTAGTGGCGATGAGCCAGATATTAGAGAATTATTAGCCAACATTACTTCTACTCAACTGAAAAACTATATTAGTAACAATACTATTTTTTTTATTGATGAAGCTCAACGTATTCCAAATATCGGGTTAACACTAAAATTAATAACTGACAAATTAAAAGAGATACAAGTAATTGCTACAGGTTCTTCTTCTTTTGAAATGGCAAATGAAATGAATGAACCCTTAACAGGTAGAAAATTTGAATACAATCTTTTTCCGCTTTCGTTTCAAGAAATGGTAAACCACCATGGAGTACTAGAAGAAAAAAGGCAATTAGAAAATCGTTTAATTTATGGTTCTTATCCCGAAATAATTACCAATCCAAATGATAGTGAAGAATTACTAAAATTGATTGCTGACAGCTATCTGTACAAAGATTTATTAATGTTAGATAGCATTAAGCGTCCTAAATTATTAGAGAAAATACTCAAAGCTTTAGCACTACAAATTGGCAGTGAAGTTTCTTACAACGAAATTGCTCAATTGGTTGGTGCCGATAAGGGAACTGTTGACAAATACATTCAATTATTTGAACAAACTTATGTCATTTTTACGCTTTCATCGTTTAGTAGAAATGTAAGAAATGAATTAAAGAAAAGTAAAAAAATATATTTTTATGATTGTGGCATTCGGAACTCCATTATCGGAAACTATAATGCCATTCATAAACGATTTGATGTTGGTGCTCTATGGGAAAATTACTTAATTGCTGAACGTGTAAAAAAACTACATTACGAAAATAATCGTTCACAATTTTACTTTTGGAGAACCACCCAACAGCAAGAAGTTGACTTAGTTGAAGAGCTAAATAATAATTTAACCGCTTTTGAATTTAAATGGAATGAAAAAGCCAAAGTAAAATTTCCTAAAACATTTACAAATGCCTATCCAAATTGTAAAATAGATACTATTTCTCCTAAAAATTATGAGGAGTTTTTATTATCCATCTAACCCAATATTTTTCAGTTTTGTAATGGTTTGACGACTATACCAATAACAAAAAAATCATCTGACCACTTATTGAAGAACCATTATTGCTGCTAACTCAATCGCTCGGTTTTACCTAGTGACGAATATTCTTTTGTAGTTTTACTAAACCTTATACAACTAAAAGAACTTACAGGCTAATGTAACTTGTGCAAGAATACTTAACTTGAAAAATATGATGAATATGAATAAGACTAACTTCAAACTTTGTATTTTTACATTCATTAATTATGAGTGATTATTCTAAAACAAATAATCTTGAAAATGATGACTTTTATTATAGTGATGAAGGTTACCGAGTTTTCACTGAAAAATATCTTTTAAAAAGAGGTTACTGCTGTGAAAACGGTTGTCGCCATTGTCCTTATGGGTTTGATAAAAGTAAAGGAAGAAGAACGAAGAAGTAGATTATAGAGGTTGACTATTAGAGAATAGAGTTTGAGATATTAGAACAAAGATTTTAGAAGCAAATGACTAAAAGAACCAGACATAACTACAAGAATTTGAAAATATGGCAAATTGCCATGCAAATTACAAATGATATTTTTGAAATCTTATCAGAGTTTCCCACTGAAGAAAAGTATGATTTAAGATCACAAATGAACAGGTGTGCCATTTCTATCCCTAGTAACATAGCTGAAGGTTCATCGAGAACAAACAAATCATTTTCTCACTTCATTGACATTTCTTTAGGCTCTTCATTTGAACTAGTTACACAACTGATTATAGCAAATAACAGAAATTATTTAAGCAACAAAAAAATTAGAAGAAATAGAGAATAAGATAAATGAATTTCAAAAGATGACAACTGGTTTTCAAAAAACACTCTAACATCTAATAGTCTATCTTCTAAAATCTAAAAAGTATGAATTTTAAAGAACAAATACAACAAGGTATTCCTAACAAATTACCTGCAAAAAAAGAATATGACTCAACTGTAAGTCATGCCCCAAAAAGAAAAGCTATTTTATCTCCAGAAGAAACGAAACTAGCTTTAAAGAATGCACTACGTTATTTTGACAAAAAATATCACCCTGAATTAGCTAAAGAGTTTAGTGACGAATTAGAAAAGTACGGTAGGATTTACATGTACCGTTTTCGTCCCAATTACAGAATATATGCCAGACCAATTGATGAATATCCTGGCAAATCTGTTCAGGCTAAATCTATCATGTTAATGATTCAAAACAATTTGGATTATGCCATAGCTCAACATCCTCATGAATTAATTACTTATGGAGGTAATGGTGCTGTTTTCTCTAATTGGGCTCAATACTTATTATGCATGCAATATTTGTCAGAAATGACAGATGAGCAAACATTAGTTATGTATTCTGGTCACCCTATGGGCTTATTCCCATCACACAAAGAAGCACCAAGAGTTGTTGTTACCAATGGCATGATGATACCAAACTATTCTAAACCTGATGATTGGGAAAAATTTAATGCCTTAGGTGTTACACAATATGGACAAATGACGGCTGGTTCTTATATGTATATCGGTCCTCAAGGAATTGTGCATGGAACTACCATAACCGTTTTAAATGGTTGCAGAAAAATAGACTCTAATGGAACTGCCGGAAAATTATTTGTGACTTCAGGTTTAGGAGGAATGAGTGGTGCTCAACCTAAAGCAGGAAATATTGCTGGAGTAGTTTCGGTAACTGCCGAGGTTAACCCTGCTGCGTCTCATAAAAGACATGAGCAAGGTTGGGTAGATGAAATAATTTCTGATTTAGATGAATTGTGTACAAGAGTTACTAAAGCTAAAGCAAACAAAGAAGTTGTTTCTATTGCTTTTGATGGAAACATTGTTGACGTATGGGAAAAATTTGACAAAGAAAATATTTATGTTGATTTAGGATCTGATCAAACATCATTACACAACCCTTGGGCCGGAGGTTATTATCCTGCAGGAATGACTTATGGAGAAAGCAATGAAATGATGGCGAATAACCCTGAGTTATTTAAAGAAAAGGTTCAAGAAACATTAAGAAGACATGCTGCTGCAGTAAACAAGCATACAGCAAAAGGAACTTACTTTTTTGATTATGGAAATGCATTTTTGTTAGAAGCTAGTAGAGCGGGAGCAGATATTATGGCAGAAAATGGTATTGATTTTAAATACCCTTCTTATGTTCAAGATATTATGGGTCCAATGTGTTTCGATTATGGATTTGGTCCTTTCCGTTGGGTTTGTACTTCTGGTAAAACAGAAGACTTACAAAAAACAGACGATATTGCTTGTCAAGTTTTAGAAGAGATTATGAAAGAGTCTCCAAAAGAGATTCAGCAACAAATGCAAGACAACATTACTTGGATTAAAGGTGCCCAAGAAAATAAACTAGTTGTAGGCTCTCAAGCACGAATTTTATATGCTGATGCTGAAGGGAGAATGAAAATTGCTGAAGCATTTAATAATGCTGTTGCTAAAGGAACACTTTCTGCTCCTGTGGTTTTAGGTAGAGACCACCATGATGTGTCTGGAACTGATTCTCCTTACCGAGAAACTTCAAATATATATGATGGTTCACAATTTACTGCAGACATGGCAATACATAATGTAATTGGTGACTCATTTAGAGGTGCTACTTGGGTTAGCATCCATAACGGTGGTGGTGTTGGCTGGGGTGAAGTTATTAACGGTGGGTTTGGAATGACTTTAGATGGTTCAAGAGATGCAGACAGAAGGTTAAAATCAATGCTGTTTTGGGATGTAAACAATGGAATTGCAAGAAGAAGTTGGGCAAGAAATGATGAAGCAATGTTTGCCATAAAACGCGAGATGCAAAGAAATCCAGATTTAAAAGTTACTTTACCCAATATTGTGGATGACAATATTTTAGAAAATTTATAACCTTAAACAGTTCTGATAAATATCAAAACTGTTTCCTTTTACTTTACCAATTGTCAACCAACTGTTTTATAAAATTTAAAACCTCCGTCGAGAATCTTTCTTTACCCGAAAAATTCACTTTCCCTTTTTACTATGAGCCGAATCCTCTTAGTATTTTAGCAGCTCAAGAGCTTCAGGAATATTTAAGTACTCAATCTGATATAGAACATAATTTTGGATTAAATAACAATCAAAAAGGCTTAATTATAGGAAAAATGTTTGGCGTTTTGGTTGTTCAAAATCAACAAAATGAAATCGGATATTTAGCCGCATTTTCTGGAAAACTTTCCGAAAGTAACCATCATGAAAAATTTGTCCCTCCTATTTACGACATCCTAAAAGAGGATGGTTCATATAGAGTTGCCGAAAAAGAAATAACAGCCATAAGTGCTAAAATTGATGAAATAGAAAATAACTCTACTTACATAAATCTATTTCAAGAACTTTTAATACTTAAAGAAAAAGCAAATACTGATATTGAGAAAGAGAAAAATAGAATTAGAGAAAGACGAAATAAACGAAGAGTTGAAATAAAAAAAGCAAAAAGCACACTTTCGGATGATAAATTAGCAGTATTTCAACTAAAAATAAATCAAGAAGGAATAAATACAAAATTTTACATCAACGAACTAATAGTTCATTGGGAGAATAAAATCAACCTTCTTAAACAAGAAATATTTCCTTTTCAATCAAAGTTAGATTATCTTAAAAATTATAGAAAAGAAAAGTCTGCTCAAACGCAACATCAACTATTTTTAGAATATAAATTTTTGAATGCCAAACAAGAAGAATCGAGTTTGCTCGATATTTTTAAAGAAATAGTTCCTCCTGCTGGGGCTGGAGAATGTGCACTTCCCAAACTATTACAATATGCTTTTATTCATAAATTAAAACCAATTGCAATGGCTGAATTTTGGTGGGGAGCTTCACCAAAATCTGAAATCAAAAAACATAAACAATTTTACCCTTCTTGTATTGGAAAATGTAAACCTATACTATCTCACATGCTAAAAGGCATAGAAGTAGATGATAATTTACTTATCATAAATCAAGGTATAGATAAAAAAATAAAATACGTTTATGAAGATGATGACATTATAATCATAAACAAACCCAATGAGCTACTGTCAGTTCCTGGTAAAAAAATTAATGACTCTGTATATTCCAGAATACTCAAAAATCACCCTACAATTACAGGTCCTGTTATTGTTCACCGATTAGATATGTCAACTTCTGGCTTAATGCTAATTGCTAAAAATAAAGAAGTATATAAAAATCTTCAGCAACAATTTATTAATAGAACCATTAAAAAAAGATATGTTGCAATTTTAGATGGGATCGTCAAAGAACAAAAAGGAGTGATTAAACTTCCGCTGCGTGTTGATGTAAACGATAGACCAAAGCAATTGGTTTGTGTTGAACATGGAAGATCTGCTGTAACGTATTGGGAAGTTATAGCAACAAAAGAAAATTCAACTAGAGTCTATTTATACCCTGTTACAGGACGAACACATCAATTAAGAGTACATTGTGCACATAATCATGGATTAAACACTCCAATTGCAGGAGATGACTTATATGGTATCAAAAAAGATAGGCTTTATTTACATGCTGAATCAATTACATTTCAACACCCAACATCCAACAAGGAAATGAAGTTTAGTGTAAAACCTAACTATTAAACATTATCTATTTACAGCAATCTTATAAGAATCTTGTGTTCCGTCAGAAAATGTAGTTTTAATTAAATAAGATCCATTAGTTATAGCGGCAACATTTATTTTTAAAGGGTTTCCATTTAAAATTGAACTTTCTGTTAAAACGAGTTTACCTAGCAAATCAAATATTTCAATTTTTACGCTTCCTCTAATTTGCTTTCTTACTGGAATGGTTAATAAATTACTAGCAGGGTTAGGAAAAGGTATTATTGCTTTCTTATTGTTGTTTTCTGCAACATTAGTTGGGAAATCAAAATGAACACCTATCGCTGGTGATGAGTCAAATCCAAATCCAGCAGCATACCATTGATCAGTTCCCCCATTTGCTAACGTTTTTACAGGGCTAGAATATTCAAGATAATTATTAACGGTTGCATTGTAGTCTATTTTAGAATCATAACCTATTTGAAGAGAATCACTATCGCTATATACACAAAATAAATACCTTTGATTATCATTTAAAGTAATTGGTGCTTCATCAAATGCTAAATATTTATTTACCCCTGATTCTGATTCATCTAAATAATAATCAAAGCCTGAACCTAATGGGTTTAAATTCCAAGGGCTTAAAGGAGCTGGAAAAGCAGGGTCATTAGCATCAGTAAATACATCATTCCACTCATAAGCTCTAATTTCTATTACTTCCCCACCCATTGTACTACCTACTGGAGTACAAGAATAAGTAATACCGCTAACTATTAACCTGCTTGCATTTTCATTTCTAAACAAAATACAGGTTTCTAAATTATCATAAATGGTTGTTCCTTCATATAAATATTTACCACTTGTAGCTATTGGCTGATTTGACGCATTAACTCTTGATTTGGAATATATGTTATCATTTGTTATCTTAAACTGACTAACAACAACATTATCAGCTGAATCATTATCTGCTACTGTTGGATATACTGAATAAGTTATGGTATATACACCAGTATCCCATGGCGTTTTACCATAATTACCCAAATCAATATATTGTGTATCTACAACTGTTCCAACTGGAGCAACAAAATCAACAGGAACAGATGTGAAATTATAAATACTACTCCCTCCATACTCAACATCAACAGAAGCTAACACTCCATTTTGAGCATTTGCCCCTTGATTATAAGTCCATAAACCTAAATCCAAGTTAAATTCAGTACTATCCTGAGATAATGCTATTGGATTTGAAAAACTTTCTGCCATTACTATGTCTGTTTTACTTGTTCCCATATCATTAGGATGTAACCCTATTTTTGTTCCAATAAACGCTACAACTCCTCCTGCTGCAATTTGACCTTTAAGCAAATCTCCTTCTTCACTCCCAATTGCTATAACGGGAATCGTAATATTAGAAGCATAAGTTGTTCCTCCCATACCAAATGTACCAGGTTCTCTATTAATAATAATTACACCTATAGCCCCTGCTTGTTGAGCATAATAGGCTTTTATATCGTGCCAACAGAAACTTCTATAAACAACTGCAATTTTCCCAGTTAAATCATTTATCACTGGCTCACAAGCATCTTGCCATGAAGGATTATTATTAGCATTTGGGTCAAGTACCCCAAAGGTTGTAGCATCTTCAGCAAAAACTAACTCAGCTTCAATTGCATTTGCAGCATTAGTCATATCGGGAGTAGCAGAATATCCAGAAGAAGCAGGATCTGCCCATCTCGAATCTATTACACCTAAAAGAGAGGCATCATTAGGGCTTTGGGTTATTTGAACAATTACCTGACTTTGTAATAAATGAACAGAAACCAAACAAATTATGATTGTAATTATTTTTTTCATCTTTAATTTTTATAAATACAATCTAAAAGTAATAAAAAAAGCCGCTCAAATGAGCGGCTTTTAATTTTAGATTTAAAAAATCTTATCTGTTAACAGAAACTTTATAAGAATCTGTAGTACCATTAGTAAAAGTAGTTTTGAAAACATAAGAACCATTAGCTATTGAAGCTACATTGATTTGTAGTTTCTCAGTACCAATAACTTTATTTTCAGTTAAAACTAATTTTCCAGCAATATCAAATACTTCAATAGTAACATTTCCTACAATATTTTTTCTTACAGGAATTGTTAATAAGTTAGCAACTGGGTTAGGGTAAGGAGTAACTGTCTTATTTTCAACAGACTCTTCAACACCAGTAGTTATAGGTAAATCAAAATTAACTGTTACACCTGTAGAAACATCATTACCAAAACCAGCAGCGAACCAAACTTCTGTACCACCATTTGGCAAATTACCAACTGGAGAAGAGAATTCTAAATAGTTATTTATAGTAGATGTATAATCAATTTGTGCATCAAAACCAATTCTTAAAGAATCACTTTCGTTATATACACAAAATAAATAACGTTGGTTATCAACTAAAGCAATTGGAGCTTCATCAAATAATAAATATTTATTAACATCTGCTTCAGATTCATCTAAATAAAAATCTAATCCGCCACCAACTTGATTTAATGTCCATGGCGTTCCAGCAGCAGGGAAAGAAGCGTCATTTGCATCTGTAAATACATCATTCCATTCGTAAGCTCTAATTTCAATAACTTCACCACCCATTGTGCCTCCAACTGGAGCACAAGAATATGTCATCCCAATAGCTTCTAATCTACTTGCATTAGGGCTTCTAAATTGAATACATGTTTCAAATTTATCATATAACTGAGTTGATTCATTTAAAGAAAAAGCAGTAGTATGAATTGGTTGATTTGAAGCATCTAATCTTGCTTTAGAATAAATATTATCAGAAGTAACTTTAAAAGTAGAAACTACTGAATTATCATTTGGAGCATCATCAACTATAGGTGTATTAATTGTATATGTTAAGGTATAATTACCAGCTAACCAAGCTGGATTTCTTCCGTAATTACCTAAATCAATATATTGTGTATCAACAAATGATGTGTCAGGTTGATTAAAATCAACTGGAGCAGAGGTTACTGTATGAATAGGTGATCCCATATAATCAATAGTAGCTGTAAAAGTTACACCAATCATATCATTTTGACCCACATTATATGCCCAAATACCTAAATCTAAATTAAATTCAGAACTATCTTGAGAAAGATTTAATGGATTACCAACACTTTCAGCCATTACAATATCAGCAGAACTTGTCCCCATATCATTAGCATATAAACCAACTTTAGAACCTATAAAAACTTCCATAGCACCACCACCACCTAAACAAGCAGCAATTGCATTTCCATCAGTTTCGCTAACCATTACCATAGGAATAGTAACATTAGGACCAAAAGTACCACCAGCCATACCAACAGGGTCTCCAGTATGGTTAATCATAAAACAAGCAATAGCTCCTCTTTTTTGAGCATTCCAAGCTTTTAAACCAAATTCACATGATCCTCTAAAAAATACAGCAACTTTACCTGTTAAATCTTGTGTCCAAGTTGTAGAGTCACAAGCATCTTGAATAGTTGGGTGTGGAGAATTTCCTGCAGTATCATCTGTTCCTGGAGTTGTTCCATCGTCAACCAATACCATTTCACCATCTACTATAGCGTTAGTACCAACAAACATATCAGGACTAGCACCCCAACCTGCCTGGGCACCAGTAGTGTTTGCCATTTCAAAATTGTAATTTCCTTCAAGATTTGTACAAGAAGGAGCGGAAGTTATATTTACAACAATTTGAGAAAACCCAACAGTTGTAGCAATAGCCATTCCTAATAATAAAGTAATTTTTTTCATTTTTTATTAGTTTAGTTAATAATTAAAATTTTTAGTTAGTGAGCCAAAAATACAAATAATATTTTATTCGACAAACAACTATAATTTAAAATATGAGTAACATTTAATTAACGGTTAAATTTAACTTTTATCGGTTAAAATAAGATGCGAATTATATACAAGCATCTTTTATTAATTTAATAAAATAGCATTTAAAGAATGTAATAATTTATGGTACAGTCTTTGTTTTTATTAATTTAGTATCAAAATAATCCTTTTATGAAAAAAATTATTTTTTATTCCTTTGTTGTTACCCTATTATTTTCTTGTCAAAAAGATGATGAAAAAGACAATAGTTCCCCAATTAGTAATTTTACTGGGACATGGGTTTGTGAAGAAAATTCTCAACAACTAGGTCAGAGTATTTACTCTGTATATATTAACCCTCATAGCTCTATTGCTAATCGAATAGTAATTGACAACTTTTATAACATAGGTGTACAGTTGAGTTATGCTCAAGTTGAATTGAATGGTAATAACCTTAATTTATTTTTACAAAATATTAATGGATTTGATGTTTCTGGTTCAGGAACACTAGTTAATAATTCACAAATTAATATGAGTTATGTTGCTGATGATGGGTCGGGACCAGATAATGTTACGGCAATTTTCACAAAAACTAACTAATACCAATTTAAAATCAAAATGCTTGATAATTT
>TARA_R110001592_G_C13187609_1_pt1 | contig 10280 bp, 5 predicted proteins | sample TARA_R110001592 | Tara Oceans TARA_R110001592 (sample SAMEA4398387) | marine metagenome | biome: Polar Biome; feature: [SRF] surface water layer (ENVO:00010504); material: water (ENVO:00002006), including particulate matter (ENVO:01000060) such as... | depth 5 m | reverse complement strand
GAACAAGCAGAGGATTTGTTCACAACTAAGGAATAAGATATGGCAGAAGAAACTACAGATACTATTGATACATCAGGGCCGCAACAGTATACACAACTGTTAGACGTTGCTGAAAAGCGCATTACTACCCCTGAGTTGCCAACAGGAGGTACGTTAACGCCTACTACACAGCAGGTACAGGCAAACGAACTAGAGACTGACGTTCAGATGCCTACAACTCCTTTAGGGAGTACTGTAGATGTTTCTGCTGCAAATTTAGATGTTGCTGTTCCTAGCCCACAGCAAGCGGCAACGTATCAAGCTTTTGTACCCCCTAACACCCCTGAGTTTACTGCTGCCCAAGGTCAGGTATCTGCACAGTCTGTAGTTGGGGATATACAAGGAGCAGTCTCAGAAAATTCAGTAGCACAAGCAGCTACAGGCGAACTAGATCAAAGAGCAACTGTTAAGTATCAGCTAGGTGAATTGTTTAGCTCTCTGCAAGAGGGTAGGCCACTACCTGCATGGGCTGCACCAGCAGTTAGAACAGTGGGCGCAGAGATGGCTAAGAGGGGCCTTGGTTCGTCATCTATGGCCGCTGCAGCTATCACACAGGCGGTTATGGAATCCGGCATTCCTATTGCCGCACAGGATGCTAAATCTTACGCAACCATTCAGGTACAGAACCTAAACAATCAACAGCAAGCAACACTACAAAATGCAGCTACCTATGCAGCTATGGACAAGGCTAACCTTGATGCTCGTATGCAAGCTGCTATAAATAACTCTAGAGCTTTTTTAGCCATAGACACTGCGAACCTAACAAATAGACAACAGATGCAAGCTATAGACTTGCAGTCAAAGTTTCAGAAACTAACCTCTGATGCTGCAGCAGAAAATGCAGCGTTACAGTTTAATTCAAAGACACAGAATCAGGTAAATGAGTTTTATGAAGAGCTAGGCACACAGGTACAATCTGCAAACATAGCAAGACAAGCAGCTATTCGTCAGATAAATGCTGGAGAGAAGAATGTAAATGCTAGATATCTTTCTCAATTAACCGCCTCAAGAGACTCTTTTAATACAAAGCTACAGGCGCAGATAAACCAATCAAATGCCACATGGCGTAGGCAAGTTAACACGGCTAACACTGCACAACAAAATGAACAAAACAGACAGAATGTAATGAACCGGCTAAATCTTAGTCAGGACGCTCTTAATCGTATGTGGATGAAATACAGAGATGATGCTTCGTTTGTATATAACTCTGCTGAAAATGCAATTAACAGAGAACATCAGATTGGTTTGTATGCACAGCAGCAAGATGATAGAGAAGAAATGTATGATAAAGATTTGTACGTGCAAACATTTCAGTCGCTAGGTAGTAGTGTGATGAAAACTATCTTTCCTAGTTTTGCAAGCACAGGGTTTGCTAACCCGCAAGATCCGTTTTCATAAGAGGAGATAAATAATGCCAGATTCATACGATATGTGGATACAGTTTAATAATACAGTCCCTAGCGCTGAATACCTAGATTACGGGTTTAGTGATACTACCTCCTACAAGGATTTTTACGAAGCAGATATTATAGGCCATGTAAGTGAATTACCATCTGACGTAGAAATTGGAACTCCTCCTAAACAGTACGGAGATATGGGCAGATATGGCGAGGATTCTGGCATAAGTTTTCTTAACATGTCAGAGGAAGAATATGGCAAACTTTACTCACCAGTAGAAGACGGGGGGCCGCTAGGAGATTTTTTAGACCCCGTTGTTACAAATCAAATGTCTGAGATACCAAGTTTATCAGAATTAGAAAGAATTGCTAATATAGTTGCTAAGTTTTCTACAGCAGCGGGATCAATAGACCCTATATTTGGTGGAGAGAGAAGTAAAAGAGATTTAAGGCGTGCTGCAGCAGCACAACCGGGAAGTATCCCCGGAGGAGTAGGTCTTAGCGGAGCCAGAGCTACAGAAACAAGGGCAGATATGATTAACCGCCAGAACATAAAAGAGCTTTTTGGTCCTGCGCGTAGAACAGGGATAGACGCAAGATACGCGCTTGGGAATGTTCCACAGGCGCGTCCTGTATCTATACCCACAGGCACTATAGGGACTACTTCACGTAAACGCAGTATTTATGGAAAATAGGAAATGGCTATGCAGGACGTAAATTATCAAGAGCTACTAGACAATTATGATCCTAGCATGGATCAAGAACCAATGGACGACCCTTCTACAAGAAGTATGGAGGAGCGTGATAAGTTAGACGTTCCTATACCGGGGCAGTCTTTTACAGATGAGCCGGGAAAGTGGGCGTGGGAAAGACCTACTCGTTTTTCTACAGTTGACGAGTCCTTTGAGTATGTTGTTGATCAAATTGAAAAAGACGAACAGAGTAAAGATGAGATGTTTAAGCTGATGATGTCTGGCATACCTCTGGAACAAATCACCAATACAATATCTTTTGGCGGATTTACAGAGGGGCAGTGGACCGTAGATATAGCAGAGCTAATTAAACTTCCTGTACTTTTACATTTAGCTAACATGGCGCAGCAGGAACAGATACCTGTTAAAGTATTTAGTGACTCTACTGTAAAAAGAAAAGAACAAGGGGAAGGCATGGACTCGGATACTCTGTTGAGGCTTATGAAAGAAAACAATCCCGATGCGTTTGATAAAGCGGAAGAAGGCATACAGTTCCTCAGTGAACTATCTACCGCTTCTGAAATGCCAGTTATAGATGAATCTATGAAAGAAGAACTTCTGTTTGCTGAAGATACTTCTTTTATGGAAATGGAGGAATAAATGGTTTTACCCCTGTTTGCAGCATTTGTTAAAGGAGCCGCTGAAGCTGGCGAGGATATGATTGACTTCAAAGCTAAGAATGATGCTGAGAAAGCTGCACTAGCTAAGAAGTATGAAATGGATTTCCAGAACAAAAAAAGGATTGAAGCCTATAAAACCAGCGTCAAAAACGCTGACCGAAACAGAATGGTTGGCCCCTACGGTTATATGTCTGATCAAACTTTGGGAAGTTTGCAGGATCAAAGAGAAAGACTAGCGCAATTTGAAGCCGGTCTAAAAAACGATCCTCGGAAGTATGCCCTGTGGCAAAAAGAAAATCCAACTCTTGTTGATCCTCTTAAAAGAGGTATGCTAGCAGCGTTTGGAAGAATAAAAGATAAAGACATACAAAAAATAAAAATAAGAAATGGCTCAGATAGGCTGGTTAGCAAAATTCTTATGAAAACCCACCCAGAGATTGCCCGTACTTTTAATCTTAACGAGCCTATTCCTGACGATCTTAAAAAAGCAAAGGATCCTATTACGGTAGAGGATGGGGTTGGAGGCGCGCAAACAGTTACTCCACCGAACGCTAAAGGTCCTAAAGCATTAACCGGAACCCCCATAAGATCAGGAAACTTTTTAATTAAATTTGCAATGGAAAATGTAGCTTTTCAATCTGACCCGACTACTAATCATGCAGAGTATATAGAAGGCGCAAAAAGGTTAAAAAGAAATTTTGAGAATAACGCTCAAAAGGGTGACGTAAGAAGCCGCGAGACTATTAAAACTTTATCTACTACAAACGCATTTGTTACTGATCTTATGAAGCCAATAAAATTTGAACGGGGAGGACAAACAGTAACTTTATATCCTGCAGATATTTTAGGCGGTGGAGAAAGAGATGTTGATGGTAGAAACGCACTGATTGAAAGATTGTATAGCCGCGTAAAAACAGCAGATATTAACGAGCAAGCTGCACAAGCTTCACTTGTTACAAGAGCTTTTAGAGCTTTAAACTATATGGATGTACAGAGAGATCAAGAAGAAGAAAACGTAATTGGTTCTCAGTTTGAATCCTATACAGACATAGTTCCCGGAGCCGCTTCTAAATATACGTCAAGTTTAGGAGATAAAAATCCTCAAACTAAAGAATGGACGGCTAGAGTTAGACGGGGGCAAGCAAATGAAAAACTTGTTAACATGCTTGGTACGATGGAAGAGCTTATTGTAAACAGTGGTGGAACAGTTGGCGGTAACTTCTTGCAAAAGTTTAGAGGTACAGCAGGAGGCGCAATTGAGTCTTTTATAAACATGATAGACTCTTCACTATTTAACGACGTTAAAATGGTCACTAAAGCAAAAACTGACTTTTTACAAGCTATAACAAATGGTAAAAGTATAGGGAATCAAGCTCTGTTTGATACAATGCAGCAGTTTGTTGCTTTTGCAATGGCTCAAATTGTACAGACGGGTGCTGATAAAATATCAAACGCTGACGTAGAGAATATGAAACAGGGCCTTGGTGGAGCTTTTAGATCAAGCGGACAACAGTTGAGGATTATTAGGCGTCTCCGTTCTGAATCTATGAAGAATCTAATGGCTTACGGGGGCTACATGCAAAGCTTGGGTGGGACAACAAATCTTCCACAGGACTATGGTGATTTTATATCTGCCCAGTATCAGCATGATTCTTTTAAGTCTAGCACAGCTAGTTTCGCAAGTAGTGAGGCATTTGAAATGTTTGGGCGCAAAATAAGTAATCAGACTATTAATCAAGAAGGAGTAACCTACAGATCAGGTCTTCCTTCTACGAGCTTTAAAGATCAAGGTTTTGCTCCGGGAACAACTTTCGGCGCAGAAATAGCAAATGCAATTGCGGAAACCTCTGCAGCATATGTACCTACCGAAGAGGACTCCATTGCCCCTTACTTCGTACAGGCTTATAAGGCAGCTATAAAAGTTTACAGAACTCCTGAATATCAAAAAGTTGCGAAACGATTTGGTTATGGCACTATACAAGACATAGGAGATAATGGCTTTGCTTTTTCTACAGATCATTATAAAGCAGAAGCCATGGAATCTATGATTGACAGGAATCTTCCTGAAGATATTAAGGCTAATAAGATTGGTGGCGTTCAATTTGTGCATGTTCGTAACTACGGTTTTGTACCTTTTATTAGAAGAAGCATAGGAAATAAAGCGGTAATGAAAAGATTAATAATTAATGGCAAATCAATGTTTGTAGATAAAGAAGATTTATCACAGGCATTGTCTTCTTCTGGTGCTGGTGATCTTACTGCTGCTCAAAATGTTATCTTGACAAAAGCAGGGGGAGGCTCTGTGTCTATAGCAGACAGGTTAAAAAATATGCAAACTAAAACTACACAGGGGCAAATATAATGGTTAATGTAGGGGAATCGATTCCTATTGGAAATATGGGTAATAAAGTTGGTGATCCAATAACTGCTGCTGGTAGTTTTGATGGACAACCAGTTGGCGGGGGGAGCAGCCCCATTGAGCCTAGAAATAATCCTCTCTACGGCCCTTTAGAAACTGAAATATTTGACAGTCTGTCTAGAGCGAAAAGACCGGGGGCAACAGCAGTACAAAGAACACGGGATACAGAAGTAGAGCTTGCTGCGAGTATAGAATTTGGTGAGTCTATCCCAATAGGTCCAGTGGATGAGGCCGCACCTCCACAGGGGCCGACTACAGATGAAGCAGGTAGAACCTATTTTCAAAGGGAGATGTTAGATCGCTTTAGAGATAAAGTCTACAAGTATGAAGGAAGAGAACTAACTCTTAATGAGATGCGATTAGGGCATCACTATTATAGGAGAATTAAAGACCTTTGGAAAAAGAGGAGTGGTCTATCTGATACTGATTTTACTGATGAGTTAGTACAAAATAAAGACGGTTTAGATAATAGGTTACAGGAACATGCAAGATTTTTAGCGGCCAAGTACCCTGATTCTCCTAATATTGAAAGGGCTGCTATAGAAGGATATAGAACTGTTAAACTTATTCCTGACGCGCTTATTGGTGTCGTTTCTTTAAGCTCCACAATAGCCTCTCTTACAGCTAGAATATTCCATGATAGTTTTACGGATAAAGAACAATACGATAAGTATTACAGATCAAAAAAAGATGCAAAAGGAAATATACAAGAGCAAAGCTATTTTCCTCTTGGGTCTAGGTTTGAGGAAATTAGCGGAAACTTCTATGGTGATAGCGGTTTCTCTATTCAGGATGCGCGTCCACACATTATGAATGCTTTTCAACTTGAAGACTTAGAACTGCCGCCAGATTACGCGAATATAGTTATGGGTCTTGATAGCCCGTCTTCAAATATGGCAAGCTATATGGTTCATTATCTGGGAACAGGTGTTCCTTTTACAATGGGTTCTGTTGGAGTTAGGTTAGCTCTTCGATCAAGAACATCAAGTAAACTAAACAAATTTGCAGCAGCAAAAGGAATAAAAGATATTAGACAGTTAGAAGGAAACAAGATGGGTTCCTTGGTAGATGACTTTATAGCTGAACAAACAAAGATAAGGATTCCTATTATTCCTTTTCCTGCCGTTCGCCGGAATATGCATAGTAACCGCATAAGAAAAAGAATTATTGCAAAAGAGGTTTCAAATGAACGCGCCAATCAGAGAAAGAAATTTTTTGATCAAGCAGAAAAACAGGGAATTTCTGTAAATGTGCTTATGAAACAGAGGTTGGAAGGGCCTACATTGAAGTTAAGGGCGTTACAACGTAATCCAAAAGCAACTGTAGATGAAGTGAATGCAGCTAGAGATGAGGTTATGGATATAGCATTAGAAAATCTAATGGGTAGACGTTTTGGTATACACATTAATTTAACGGGCAAAGGCCCAAAAGTACAGCTAACTAAAGGAAGCATCCTTCCTCAAGACCCTGTAATTAGAGAAGAGATTCTTGCAGAAATTTTGTTTGCTACGGGCGCTAGTCTCCATGACGAATTTATGAGGACAGAAAACTATAGTGGAACTGATAGTGCTATGAGCATAGTTTCTGGCTTTTCCAGTATACTTCTTGGGCAGAGGTCTCTTCCTAGATACACTAAACAGATTGAAGGCATGTTGAGAGAAACGTATATGAATATGCGAATTAGTATGAAACATAGTAACCTTTTAACCGTAGCTGATAAAGCAAAAGCTTCTACAGATATGATGGATATACCGGGCGCATTCTCCCCGGAAGTAGCTCTTAGGTTAGGACAAGGCAATCCTATTGCAGCCGTTACTCCTGATAAATCACAGTATTATCCGCGAGTAGTGGACGGCAGGTGGAAGGCTCTTAAACCAGAATCAAGGCAAACTCTAGAAAAAATATTGGCTGGTGTAAAGTTATCAGGAATAGGTAACGATATGATTGACCAAATTGAAAAAATTGATAACTACAGAAGAACTTTTGAGAAAATAACCGGCAGCTCAAAAGATTTTGATGCTGGTTTTTCAGCCATTGTCGCTCTCCAACCGTTGCTAGCTTTAGTAGATACTACTAAAATATCATTAACAGGTACACTAGGCACAGTTAAAATAAAAGAGTTGCAACAACACATATCAACGGCATTACAAGCTGTTAACATACTTGATAGTGCTAGAACAGGATTTGATAACCTTTCTCCTCAAAGATTAAAAGAATTAGGCATAAATGATCCAGAACTATTAGAAATGACAAATACGCTCCTAAGATCAAAAGAACATATGGATGATTTTTTAGGTGGCTACATTTCTCAATTGGATGCCCATTTAAATCAAGCAAATGAAATTTTTACAAGAAATAAAGGAACTTATACAGATCAAGCTACAACCATACAGCAATCTAGAGAAATGCTAGATCAAGCACAAAAAGATTTAGATGGCTTAAAAGCGGGTAGGGGTATAGAAGACGCTACAGAAGGGGGTAGATTAGATGTAGCAGAAAATCAACTTCTAGCAGCAAGAAAGGCTACTGAAGGAGTAGCTGGGCCGTTAGCTCAACAGAGTGATGATCTTTCTGCTGCTGCTACAGCCGCTTCAACTCTGCAAGAAGGAGTGAGGACTGCAAGATTTACGAAAGATAAAACAAATGACGTAGTTCATTCGCTTATAGAGGGGGGAAGGTTAGAAGAAGCTCTGTTTGAGCTAGCTGAGAATGTTAAAAATGCAAGGGTGAACAGCTTTAATAAACAATTTAAAGAGCTATATGAGGGCATAAATATTCCTATAGATGACAGCGGGTTTATAGGTAATATTCTTGCTGAGTGGTCAAGAATTTCCTACGGTAAAGATTTAACATCTACAATAGAGACGTTGGCTAGTAATAGACCTCTCTCTGCTGATCTTAGACCTGTAGTTGACGCTATAGAAAGCTCATCAGGGCGTAAGCTTAAAGAGTATTATGACTCCTTGGGAGAAGTAGAGGGGCAAATAGCAAGGGACGCCCATAGAACAGACTTTTTTGAACAGTATCCAGACAGTCCTGTAGCATATAATTGGTTAATTCTTAAGGGTTTACAAAGTGCTGGTGAAATTCCTGAAGGTTTAAATTGGAACTTAAATGATCTTGATTTATTGAGAAGGACTTTAAATGATAGAGCAAGTAACTTAGAAGGAGAAGTGGCAGGGCGTATGCAAGCTTTATCAAAGCAGGTTAATGAAACAATAACTAACACCCTTCTTAAAGCACCTAATGGCAAACAGCTAGTAACCCAAAGAGAAAACCTTAGAACACGATACAGAAGAGAAGTAAGAGGGGGTCTTTATGAGAGTGCAATAGGTAAACTGCTTCATCAGTCACGCACACACAGTGGATTCTTGCCAGAAGGAAAACTTCTAAAAGAGTTTGATCTAAATACAACTTTGTATGGAAGCGATATTCAATACGCAACATTTGTACAAAAACTACAAAGATTTTTTGGAGACGCAAAAGATACATCAAAAGATAAACCAGATGAATATATCCTCAATCCTAATACTATTACAAGGGGGGATGGTATAGAAATTAAGACAGGCGAGATATTAAGATCAATACTGTCTAGTATGAACCACGCAGCCATGATTAAAAGCACTGCATTAAAAAACAACAATTTAACAACAAATAAAATTACCGGGTATAGTGATCAGCTAGACGTGCAACGTAATTTGTATGATACTGTAACAGGTTTAAATTCAGAAGCGGTAGCTCGGTTAGCTCTGTTAGAAGGTAGAATGGGTGGAGATGATGGGATGGGCGACTTTATCTGGGACGCTTCAGCAAAAGAATTTTCACATTCTTTAAAACAATTAATTAACAGCTCCTCTGCGGTAAGAAAAGCTTTTGATGAAGCAGAAGCTGCAACTAAGACATTAGCCAAAAATACAAAAAATATTCAAAGAGGACTTGATAGTTTAACCAGAGACATTATTGAGGTTACAGCAACTAGCGTATTTGCTGGTAGGGAAATAAAAAGCGTAGATGACTTTATTAGAGAGTTTGGTGGTAGAAACAACTCTTTGGTACAGGATATACCAAAGCTAATGACGGACATCTCTTATGCGCTTAAAAATTCTACTCTGCCAGCCCATAAGAAGTATGCGAATATGGACGTTCAGGAGCTTAGACTTTTTGTTAAGGAAGGGTTGCTTGAGAAAGTAATTCGTAAAATAGGAGACGATACCTTTGGCGTAACAGGAAAAGACACTGCTGATGTAGTTAAAACAGGAGAATATAATCCTCAAGCTCTTGTTGATTTTATCGACAACCATGAAGACCTTTTTAAAGCTTTACTTCCTGATAATCTTGATATGCCAACTGCAAGAGTTAAAATAACCAGCGGAGACACTGGCAAAAGTTTAGAGATGTTAAAAGAAAACTACGTAGAGCTGGTTAAAGACTTTGGAGAGGTTATAAAATTCTTACAATTTTCAGGCGGTGCAAGAGTTCCTGACGGTTTAATGGCCTACGCTACAAAAGGTCTTAGCCCCTCTAGCTGGATTAGCCGAATTTATGCAGTAGATCGTGGCGTTGTATCGCCTCGCTATGTTCTTACAGAAGCTCTTCTTGTTAAGTTTAGAATGAAAAAAGGAGAGGAGCTACAGAACATACTTCGTGATAAAGAGTTACTTTATTACATGAATTATATGCTCCAAACTAAAAATGTTCTTCCAAAAGAAATGGACAGACCTTTTCAATTGGCTTTAAGAAGAGCGATTGCTCGGAACGACAACTCTAGTGCTATGCCTGATACAGAAGGTACAGATACAGATCAGGAAATAGAAGAACTTGAACAGAACATCATGGCATTTAAGTACGCTGGTGCTGGTGGTGATCTTGCAGCACAAACACTAACTAAAATGCCTGACTATAAAAGCATAACACCTGAATAGGAGAAAACTATGGAATTTATTATTACTATCGTTGTACTAGCTCTCGCAGTGTTTGGAGGTTTCTCCATTCTTGCTGCTATTACACCCAATGAAGCGGACAACAAAAAGGTGCAAGCTATCCTTACCGCTAT
>TARA_R110001592_G_scaffold4891_2_pt1 | contig 10281 bp, 14 predicted proteins | sample TARA_R110001592 | Tara Oceans TARA_R110001592 (sample SAMEA4398387) | marine metagenome | biome: Polar Biome; feature: [SRF] surface water layer (ENVO:00010504); material: water (ENVO:00002006), including particulate matter (ENVO:01000060) such as... | depth 5 m | reverse complement strand
GGCGTGAAGGGTCAGAAGTCTTTTGATGATGCACAGGCAATGGTAGACTATTTTGCGAAGAATAAGATTACAGAAGAAGTTGAACTTGATGAGATGGAGATGACCTTTGGAACTAAAAGAATTCCTGCTGCTATGAAGAAAAAGGGGATGGATAAAGTTAAGACAAAAGGTCTGAATAAAGATAAATCCTCTGCTGCATATATTGGAAAAAAGAAAACATATGAGGAAAATTCATTTGACCTCCGAAGATTGCTTGATGAGAAACTTGACCAAGATGACAAACCAACTGTCAATAATGTTGTTAAGATGTTGAATAAAGCAAGTAAAGCTCATGCTGGTCAAGCAAAGGATTTAGAGAAAGCAGTAAGTGAAGCAGATGATTTTAAGCCACACATGATGTATGACCCTAAAACTGGTAAAGGTTATAAGGCAGACACTATGGATGACCATCTTAGAATGAAGAAGATGGGTTACACACACGATGCTCCTCAGAAGGAAGAAGTTGAACTTGATGAAAATGAGGGACTGAAAAACAAATCAGAAAAGTCTGGTATCTCTGTAGGTGTTCTAAAAAAGGTATATAATCGTGGACTTGCTGCATATAAGACAGGACACAGACCCGGCACCACTGCCCCACAATGGGCAATGGCAAGAGTTAACTCCTTTATTACAAAAGGTAGCGGCACTTGGGGTGGTGCAGATAAAGACCTTGCAAAACAAACAGAAGCAGTAGACCCTGCTGATATTGACACTTCAGCGACAGATGATGATATTAAATCTGCAGATAAAAATATTATGATGCAAATGAGAAAAGCCGTGTCTTTGCGTGGCCAATATCCTGTGGAGTTTCTTGATAAGAAAAAAGTAAAAATACCACAGAAAATGGCACAAGCTGTTATTGATAAATATAACAAACAGAAAAAACCAATCGACAAAGAAAAGTTTCAAGCAAAAATTGCAAAATCATACAAAGCTTTGATGATGGTTGTTAAAGAACAGAAAGAAGAGACTCTTCTTGACCGACTGAATAGAAAAATTTTGGAGAATAACAATGGGTAAAAAATACTTAAACACAAAGGGTGGCACTCTGGAAGATTCTATTCTTAGCGTCTGGCAAAATGCTGCTGAAGAACTTGATCCTGTCAATAAAAAAGCTGTGAAAAAGAAATTTAAGAATCGTAAGGATAAAGACCTTGATAATGATGGTGATGTGGATGATTCTGATGAATATCTTCATAAGCGGCGTAAAGCAGTTTCTAAAGCAATGGATGAAACCGCCCCCGTGGGTCGCCCGAATGTTGCCCGCATGAATGTCGAACCTTCAAAGAAACTGAAAACAGATCAAGGCAAACCAACTGCTGTGAAAATTGAGCCAGATGCGAAACCGAAAAAAGAAGGTGCTATGAAGCGTGGAAAAGATATGGACACGTTCAAACCTAAACCGAAAACAGAATCTTATGAGATTGGAACTGATGAGTATAGGAAACATACTCAAGAGGTTACTCCCGGTGAGGAAATTAAAAAGTATGAAGAGTTTAAGGTCCAAAGTATGCGTGAAGCAATGCATAAAGTTTGGGGAATAAATGAAAAAAAGCTTGACAAAGAGGACAAAGATGTGCTAAAAAGTAATAAGGCAATGACAGGTGGTAAGGTTGCCAAAATTGATATGAAACCAAGTATTGAGGATAAATAAAAAAAATATGAAATATATAACACAGTTGGAGAAAAAATCAAATGACACAGAACTCCCTTCAATATATTGTGACTTGGACCAAGTTCTTGTTGCTTTCATGAAGGGTGCCGATGCCGCTGTGGGTGGTTCTTTCGTTCAAACAGATAAAGATGAACGGTGGAACAAGATTAATCAAACTAGAGGATTTTGGGCAAATCTAGAATGGATGGCTGGAGCCAAAAGATTATACAATTTTATTATTAGGTATGATGCTTATGTGCTTTCTGCTTATACTAGAAAAGACCCAACCTCTAGAAATGGTAAAATGAAATGGTTGAGTAAGAATACCAAATTTAAAAAGTTTAATATAAAATTGGTATTGCGTTCAGAGAAACAACAATATGCAATGACAAATGGTAAGCCAAATGTTTTAATAGATGACTATATAAAGAATATTAAAGAGTGGGAAGCTAAAGGTGGAATTGGTATTCATCATACAGATGTAGGTAAAACCATAAACGAATTGAAACGTATAGGATTTAAATAACATAAATAGAAATAAGTAAATATTCTTGCAAGAATAAGGAGAAATAAAATGGGTTTATGGGGTGTTACAACTGCTGCTGGTGATAAGCCAAAGTTTTTGCCCATCGACAAAAACGCTGCTGGTTCCACTGGGTCAAGAGAACATGCGATTGCTGTTAAAGGCGGTTGGGGTCTTGCTCCCGGTCTGGCCGCTTCTGGAAATGATAATCCAAATGCACAACCAGAGGTCTTAGTTTGTGTTAAAAATCTGGCTGAAGCCATGGGTTCCGCTTCTATTATTGGAATGGATTGGTCTGATGGAGAAGTTGCTAATACAGGTACTTTTGATATCACAGTGACATTCGATGAAGCTGTAGATATTACGTCTGCCGCTTTCACTGCAAACCAAACAGTTACAAACAAAGCTTACATTCTGCTCTCAAGACTTGGGCAGACTGATATGGTTGAAGACAGTACAATCGCCTGTCAATATTTTTCTGGTACAGGCACAAACCAAATCACATTTAGAGGAACCGCTCAAACAAATGCAGCAGCTGGTTATCTTGCATTCAATGGCGCTGGAGTTGGTGATGATGGTCTTGGATCATCAATTCAATTTGATGGTACAGCTACCATGGAAGAGGAAGATGGAAGTTCTGCATTAAGTATTCGACTTGAAGCTGGAACTGCTGCAGCCGGAACATTTGGTGGCAAATTGATTGCAAACGGAAGTGCTGGTGCAGTCGCAACAGTTAACGGTGCGTTGGATGGTTCAACTACTCTAGTTGTAGACGGTGTTTCTGGGACACTTGCAGTTGGCCAAGTTATCACAGTAAGTGGTGCTGGTGGTACTCCTGCTGCTTCTATTACTGATGCAGATGGAAACACAGGACTTTCGACAGATAACTCTCTGACAATTACTGCTGTCGCTTCACAAACGAGTGTTACAGTCAGTGAAGCAATTACAGTTGCAGATAATATTGTATTGCTTGCAATGACGAATGGTGGTGATGAAGTGATTGCTGATGGTCTTGGATTTACTGTTGCTGGTCCAACCTTCGCTAGTAGGTCTGATGTGACAACTATTACCCGCACAGGAGATGACAGTAGTGTGGCAATTCAAATGGAAAGTGGAACACCAAACTCTGATAACGGAAACGGTAGACTTGTTATGAATGGTTCCGATGGCAGTTCTACTAATGTTGATAGCCCAATTGTTGTTGAGGCTGCACTTGATGAATCTGCTACTTATGCAAAAGCTGGTTCTAGTAGTGGTAGTGCATTTATCTTGAAGGATGTTACCGTAGCAGCGGCATAAATAGATTAAACAATTATAATGAGTCTAATAGACGATTGGTGTAGGAGTTAGGATTTGTCTGATTTCCTACAGTAGAATTCCTCAATTAAGAGGTTTAAATTATTTAAATTAAGGAGAGCTATAATGGCTGATTTAAAAGTAACCGCCCTAACTGAACTAGGCACAGTAGCAAGAGAAGACTTGCTCCATGTAATTGATGATCCTACGGGAACACCGATTAATGTGAAAACGACCATTGGTGCTATGATGAATGATTTAGCTACACCAGTTGAGTTGACCGACCAAGCTTCAACTACACTTACTGAAGCTACTCACGGTGGTAGATTACTCATGGTTCCAGACACTGGTCAGAATTCAACTTTCATTCTACCAACACCTAAAGCTGGGTTGACTTTCAAGTTCATCTACGCTGGTGCAGCGGCTGATGCCACGGACCATTTCATCAAAACAGCAGGAAATACACTTTTCTTTAAAGGTGCTTTGCTGCATTGCGATAGTGACGGCAATTCAAATGCCGTTGTTTTTTCGGATGGTAACTCTAACAGTATCATTTCGGTTATTACTGCGAATTGCTACGAGATTAATATCGTGGGTGTTTCTACAACTGTTTATGCGGTATCTGGTTTTGTTTCGGATGTTACAGTACCAACATTTACTGATGCGTAATAAGTAATAGGTAATAAGAATGGTGACTCTTAATTGAGTCACCATCACCTATATAAATACATAAGTGATTTGAGAAGGAGATTATTAATATGTCACTTGATAAAACTATGATTGATGAAAGAAAAAACCAACTTATGAGTGATTTGCAAGCTACGCAACAAAAATATTCAGAGTTGGATAAGGCAATGAAGGAGAATCAAGCATTGATTAATGCTCTGATGGGAGCGGTTCAACAATGTGATGATTTTTCTAAAAAGTTAGATGATGAAGAAGCAGTTAACACAGTTACTGTTTCCGAAAGTGATGAAGGATGATGCGTTCATACCTTCAGTAACATTCCCCCTAAAATATAACATGGGGGTTTAAATAGGAGCATAAAAAAATGGCTGATAAGAAAATTACAGCACTTACAGAGTTGGCTTCCAGTGATTTGGCCTCGACAGACCTTCTTCACATTGTCGAAAATCCCGGTTCAACTCCTGTAAATAAGAAAATCACTCTAGCGAGTGTTTTTAACGCTATCCCGACCTTCATTGGTTTGAATAGCACAGAAGATATGGGTGCTGCATCTGGCGCAGCGTCTCTTACAACGGCTATTAGTTTTTTGGACTGCACATCGGCCACCACTGTTCAGCTTGGTGATGCAACGAATGTTGGTCAGGTAAAAACTATTGTTATTGACACTGGCGCTGCCAATGCTGTTATTACTCCAACAGACTTCTTGGGAACTGGTACAACGATCACCATGGATGATCAAGGTGATACGGTTTCGTTGATGTGGATGGGAACAGGTTGGGCCATTATTGGTTCTGGTGGTGGTGGAACATACGCCGTTGCAGACGGTGGCGCTGTCACAGTTGCTTAATATTTTGTATTGTCTTGGTGGGGGGTTATACCCCCACCATAACTAAAAGAGAGAAAAAATGGAAATGCTTCAAGAAATAAGAACAGAACTTGCTAAAAAACTCTTTGAAAGAAAAAAAGAGCCAGAGTTTCTTGAGGAACAAATTCGCACTAAACCACCCGTAGAGGATGGAGAGGAAGAATGAAAAGTTTTAAATATTATATTTCAGAAAGAACAAACCCACATGGTGCGTTTGACAAAAATCCATCAAATGGTTATTTGGGACCCGACGTTTTAAAACGAGTTAATGCTATTATTGGTTCTAAAGTTAGAGACGATTTGTCTGATAGCTATGGTGGTATCGCAGCTGTTAGAAATATCCTTTCTAAGATTGGTTTAACATTTGGTGCTGCCCCAACGATGACAGAGGATAACGGTTCATTTGAATTGCCTTTAACCTTGTTTGGTGGTAGATTTGGTAAAGATGTTGATACTCCACACAATGAATTTTTAGAAGATGATGGTATCTCTAATCAAATTGAAGGCGGTTTGGCGCTCCATGTTAGTTATGAAATGACAGAAACTAATCAGTGTAGGTTGCGTTGCCACATTGAGTAATGTTCAGAAAAATTACCCGTGATAATATATTAATATATGCTATAAAACATTATGATAATCCTCACTGTGAGGGTGAAAAAGAGTTTTATGATGATATGAAGAGGTTTAAGTATGTTAAACGTCTTTTGAGAAAGTACAATGAGTATAATATTCTCAAGGAGAGGCTTTTACTAAATCATATTATTATACTACGAAATTTGTTTGGTTCAGAGGCTTGCGTGACCCTACTCTTGTTTAAGATACCACAAGAGTATTGGAGTACACTCAAGTCTTTTTTATTATACCTAAATATGATAAGAGAGGATGAATTGGTTGACATAAGTTGTAACGAATATGTATTAACAACATTAAGGAAACTGTAATGGGCAGAGCGATAGATTTATTTGTAACATACAGATTTATAAAACTGTTGGTCACTCCCTTTAAAGACACTGACGCTTTTAAACTAGGAATTATTGATGAGGGTGGTAATCGTGTTATGCCACCCCCAGTTAAAGGTGTGCGGCAAACTAAACCAGAAGCACTCACTACAATAGAACAAAAAAACGCATACACAATACTTCACAAATTAGTATTCAATATTAAAAAAATATTCACTAAAGTACCGGGACTTAGAACCAAGTTAGGAACATACGCTGCTGCCCTATTCCTTCTAAAAGATACTTTTAAGGAATCTGTTGACGATCCAGATGTATTTGAGAAAGAATTTTTAAAGTATTTAAAAGAACAGGGGTGTGAGATTGACGACTCAATCTCTGAAGAGGTAATAGGTTTTGGTGAAGTATTACCAAAGGGACAATATGTTCTTGTCAATGATATTCTAAATAAAGAAGAGGAAGAATTAACTGCTAAGACAGGAGACAAGGTTGTTGCATATGATGATGAGGCACCAATTGATACAGTTTTAGGGGTTGAAATCTTTCCAGTTATTCATCTAAAAACACAAGAAAAAATATATGTAGGTTTAGAGGACTTAAAAAATGAATAAATGGAAAAAAGTAGATATTCATAGTGGTGAAGAAATGGATGAAGATGCTCCAGCAAATGCAGCTGGGGGTGGTGCCATTGCTGGACTTGGCGTTGACCATCCAGATTATCCCGGCAGTGGTGAGCCGGGTAAGAAAAAGAAAAAGATGTCTTTGATTGATGGTAGAACAAAAGCTTATAGAGAACATCGTAAGAAATTGGAAGTTGCCAGAGAAAAAAGAGAAGGTGCAAGATTAAATAAAGAAGGTAGTTGGTCAGAATCAGTTATTCATAAAATGAGTAGGAATAATGAAGACAGTTAAAAACATCTTAGAGGTAACTTATGGGGCTGGCATTGATATGGCTAGACCTATGGCTGATCTTAATGCAAGCGCAGAAAAAAAGATTACAAAGTCAGACCTTGACCAAGTGGAAAAATATGCTGATAAGCTTTTTGCCGCTGTGGGTATAGATGTTGAATTTACTCGACATTTTATGGATAGAGTGAATGATGCTCGTAACATGAAACAGATTACTTCATCTGAACTTGTTCGTCTATTCAAACAATCATATAAGAAATACGGTAAGAAGATTGCAAAAATGTCAGACGATGCAAATGCTGTTATCAATGACATGAAGACCGATATCAATATGCCATTTGTTCTTAATCACAAGAAAGGTGAGATTGAATTGGTCGCAAAGACTGTGATGAGAAAGAAGAATTTCACTACATCTGGATCAAGTCCCAAGTTGTCCTTTGAGAGTTTTCAAAATAAAGGAAAGGGCATAAGATGAGCATCAGAAATAAATTAGGAGTCGCTCCTCCCAAAAAACATGTTCCTACTGTCAAAGAAGCAGTTGCAACTACCTCTTCACTAAAAAGAGTACGAAAAAGTAATGAAAGATTTGCCACACAAATTGTAGAGCAAAAACAAACTGATGCTGAAAACACGTTTAAAGAAGAATTGGATAGAATTGCCAATGAAGCAGCATACAAAAGACAAGAAGAAGAATTAGTTGCTCTTGCAAGAACTGATAGATTAGACAGATTTGATACTAGAATACGAAAGATTGAAGACTACACACAAGAGAGGATGGAATATTTTGAGAAAGAATTGGACCTCTCCAACGAACCTGTTTTCAATGATTTTGTTAAAAAGTTCTATGCTCACATCAGAAAGACTGATCCATCAGCATTCACTAAAGGATGGGGTGAAGGACATGGCGGTGGTGGTATTGGTGATATTGGTGATGCTGGTGATATAGATACCGGAACAGCAAAGGTTGATGGTAAATTTTTAAAATATGATGCATCACAAAGTAAATGGGTAGGTGATGATGCTACTGCAGCTGCAGTCTTTAAAACAATATCCATATCTGGTCAGGATGATGTTGTAGCTGATACTGATACTGATACATTAACTATTGCTGCCAGTTCTGGTATTTCAGTTACAACAACAGCAGCATCTGATACTATTACCTTTGGAATTGATATTGATAGCGCAACAGATGGGACAAGTATAACAATAGCAGACACAGACAAGATTCTTATTGATGACTCTGGAACAACAAAGTATGTAAATGCTTCTCAAGTGGAAACATATATCAATCCCAAGGGAAAAGCAATAGCAATGGCAATAGTTTTTGGATAGGAAAGAACAATGGCAGCACCAAATATAGTTAACGTAACAACCATCACAGCCAAGACAGTGCTTGATGCTGATATAGCTGCATCAGAGGTAGATTTTCTTGCGAATGGTTCTTCAAGTGGCAAGGTTTTAAAAGTAAACGTCCTAAATATTGCTAATATTGATGGAACTAATGCTGCGACTATTAAGGTTGGGATAAAAAGAAGTAGCACAACACATTATATTGCTTTTGCTATAAATATTCCAGAAGCGTCAACATTGGTTGTTATTGGAAAAGATAATGGGGTTTATTTAGAGGAAGGTGATACATTGACGATAGAAGCAAGCGCAGCTGGTGATTTATCTGCAGTTTGTTCTTATGAAGAAATAACAGATGACTAAGGATTAAAAAATGGCAAGGTTTATATCTCCATTAGGTCAAACTCCTGATACGAAAGACATATCATCTTCTGGTAATTTTACAATAGACGCTATAGCTGATATCATTCTTGACGCTGATGGTGATGAAGTAATATTCAAAGATGGTAGCACTAATGTTGGTCACATTAGTATGGATTCTGACAATCTTACCATCAAATCTTTGGTAAGCGATAAGGATATTATTGTCCAAGGTAATGACGGTGGTTCTGGTATTACAGCAATCACTCTTGATATGAGTGCAGCTGGTAAAGCAACCTTCAATAATGAAATTGTATCTGGCGCTGTAATTACATCTGGTGCTGGTTTAGTGATTGCTGACGATGGAACGATTGGTTCAGCTTCAGATGCAGATGCGATTACGATTGCTGCAAATGGCAATACAACCTTCTCGCAGGATGTTACAGTTTCTGGTAATTTAACAGTATCGGGTACAACAACCCAAATCAACACAGTCACTATGAATGCAGAAAATGCTGTTGTGTTTGAAGGTGCAACTGCTGACGCACATGAAACAACTCTTACGATTATCGATCCGACTGCTGACCGTACACAGAGATTGCTCAACCAAAGTGGTTTCATTCCTCTTCTTGCGGCAGTTACAACCACTGCAATTACATCTACTCCAGAAGAGCTTAATATTCTGGACGGTGCGACTGTTGTAGTTGGCGAGATTAACGCACTTGATTTAGGTTCGACTGCCGTTGGTACTGCTATTGCCAGTAAGGCGGTCATACTAGACTCCAACAAAGATTATACAGGTATACGAAACTTTACCGTAAGTGGTGAACTTGATGCAGCAACAGGTGATTTCTCTGGTGATGTTGATGTTGATGGCACGTTAGAGGCAGATGCTATCACTGTCAATGGCACTACTCTGGATGAGTTCATTTCTGATACAGTTGGTGCAATGGTCGGTAGTAATACTGAAACAGGTATTGCGGTGACTTATCAGGATGATAACAATACGATAGACTTTGCCCTTGATGCCGCACAAACTACGATTACGAGTTTGTTGGCAACTGATATCAAGATTGGTGAGGATGACCAAACAAAAATCGACTTTGAGACTGCTGATGAAATCCATTTCTATGCAGCAAATGCTCACCAAATAAAATTAGTTGATGGTGCGTTAGTACCTGTTACAGATAATGATATTGACTTGGGTACGAGTTCATTAGAATTTAAAGATGCGTTCTTCGATGGTACAGTTACCTCCGATGCATTTGCTGGTCCTCTGACGGGTAATGTTACAGGTAATGTGAGTGGAACTGCTGCTACTGTTACCGGGGCAGCCCAAACAAACATTACAAGTCTTGGAACTTTGACTGCACTGACTGTTGACAATGTTGTTATTAATGGTGCGACAATAGGACATGGTGATGATACTGATTTGATGACTGTTGCAGATGGTATACTAACCGTTGCCGGTGAAGTATCAATGACCACTCTGGATATTGGTGGTACAAATGTTACTTCTACCGCTGCAGAACTTAATATTCTAGATGGTGTTACTTCTACCGCTGCTGAACTGAATATTCTGGATGGTGTTACATCAACGGCTGCTGAACTTAATGTATTAGATGGTATCACTGCAGTAGTTGGA
>TARA_R110001592_G_scaffold17829_8_pt1 | contig 10283 bp, 3 predicted proteins | sample TARA_R110001592 | Tara Oceans TARA_R110001592 (sample SAMEA4398387) | marine metagenome | biome: Polar Biome; feature: [SRF] surface water layer (ENVO:00010504); material: water (ENVO:00002006), including particulate matter (ENVO:01000060) such as... | depth 5 m | reverse complement strand
ATTTTTTTCTCCTTTGTAAGAATAATAGGCAAAATAATATAGGGTAGAGACTACCATATACTACGTGTTATTAATAAGTTTAAAACTTTAACGATGAAACTTTTATTCAAAGCTTCGACTATAAACATAAATAAAAAACTAAATATTACTTTAACTATAAAAATCTTTTTTATTTTTTACGTTACAAATATAAATATTTAAAAAAAAGATTTCTTTCTTCATTATTTGTTAAATAAGACATTTTTTAAATTTTTAATGTGAGAATCGAATTGTGCGCATTCGCTGTTGACAAACTCAACAGCATAACTTGACGCTTTGTCGTCAGGATTGTTAAAAATAAATTTAAATTTACCTGATTTTTCTCTGTCTGCATTTAACAACTTCAAGCCTCTCATCATAAGGTAGGCAGCAATGGCAATATCAGAAGTTGTATACATTTAAGTCACCTTGTTGTAAATAGATAATACAAGACTGCCTGATACAGGGGTAGAACTTGCATTAAAGTTAATGGTTTTACCACTAACAGAATAATCATAATTGTTGCTAACATGTTGAGGCGTCTTTAATTCCCCGTTAACAAATATACTTATCTCTTCAGAGCTAAAAGGATCATTCAACAAACCAAATACTTGATTCGAACCGTTAGCACTGCCGCTTAGCAATTCATTAAATACAATTTGTTTTGAATTTTTTATTTCAATCTTATTTGATGAATTGACAATTTCAATTCCGCTTGAGCTAGTAAGCTGGAGCGTGTTGTTTAGTAAAGACTTGTTTGATGTAATAAAGACAGTGTCTGAATTTGCGTTTAAAGAACCTGGCACTAATAAGTCAAATGTGACAACATCACCTGAACTAATGACATCAGCAAACTTAACTGTTGATGAATTAACAATATAGTAATCTGCTGTTCCGTTTGTTGTTTGAGATTCTGTTCCATTTAGTAAAAGCTGACCATTTAAATACACAGTCAATACATCTTTGCTGTATGCATCCAGGTCAAAAGGTATATTAGTAAAAGAGATAGGCACTAAAGCATTAAAATTAGGAGTTACTATTTTTGTGATTTTTATCTTAGAATTAATTAGAGTGTTTTCTTCTTCATCTTCATTACCCGATGCTGTAAACGGGCTAGGAATCTTAAACAGTAGTGTTATAATGTCTGACTGATATAGGTCTGCAACAAACTGGATTCTATTTGTTGCAGTTATTGTGTAAGGTTGAACGTCACCTTCTGCAAGATTGTCTATCCTAGCAAGATGCTGACCATTAATAAACACTTCAAATTTATCATAACTGTTATCAATAGTTCTAAAATCAAAATTAAACCAAACGTTAGTTCCTGCAGGCTGAGCTTCACTTAAAATCCTGTCATATCTAAATTGACCTCTTTGATCAGAAGTATCGTTGTAATAAACAGCAGATAGTATGTCATCAGCATCTAGCGTTGCACTTAGCTTTACTAATTCGCTGCCTGATTCAATAAAGTAGTCTCTTTCGTTATTGTCGATTTGACTTGAGCTTCCAGAAGTTAAGAGTTGACCGTTTAAATAGAATTTAATGTTATTATCATTATAGCCTGCTAACTCAAATGTACTTTGATTAAAATTGACAATACTGCCTGTCAGGCCAGTTTCAGAATATATATCAGAAGTTACAAGGTTGCTACCAGAGGCATATCCGTCTAGTGCTATAGTTATACTACCGTTAGAGCCGGTTAAAACATCAATGCCATTTATGCCTTTAATAAATTGAGTTCCGTCGAGTAGTGTCGTTAATGATCCGCTTAACCCATGAGAAAAACCAACACTTCCAGAAAAGACAGTTTTATTAAAATTGGTGTCATAACTCATTTTTGACTTAGTAATGTTTGTATTACCAAAAGTAATCGGCTTGTTTTCTCCTAAGTGAAGCCCGCCCCATCGAAAGTTAGTTGTTCCCAATGTGTTATCTGTTGAAACAAAAGGCTGGATGCTTGAGTCATCAGTGTGATTTTGTATACCGAGAGGTAGAACGTTACCCCTAACCCCAATACCAACTGATACTTGATTTTCATTTTCTACTGAGCTGTCGCCAAACTGTCCTACAACAAGTGTCTTAACGAACTTATTGCTTAAAGGAACTGAGTTGTCTAAGTTTTTAAATCTATTTCTAGCATCATTAACATAAACGTCATATGAAAGATAGTTGACAGAGCTAGAACCGGTTGATTCATTGATCATTGCAGTTAATTTTATATTTTCTTTGTCGTCACTAGGGGAATCTTCTCTTGGTCCAGCAAAAGATATTTCCCCCATTTCATAGCTTTTTGTTCCGGAAGCGAAAGAGTTAATATTATTTGACAAAAGTATTTGTGGCGCTTCGAATGGTTGAGAATTAGTATTGATCATATTAAATTGAGGCATATTAAATCCATCTTGATCATTTGTCATGATAAGATTGCCCATGTTAATTCGAACGCCATCACTCGGACCAAAACCTGTTATATCAAGAGAACCGGTTATTTGCAAGTCACCTTCAAATCCCTTGCTGCCTATTTTAAGCTGGTTTGATGAAGATGTTAAGACTTCACCTTCACTACCTGTTAAAAAGGTGCCGTCTGAATTTAAAACAGGTAGTGTATTGCCAAAAACAAACTCAGTGTTAACTTGAATAGGAGACTGGCCGTAAAGCTTTGATATTGAAACAGGACCCATAAATAAACTAGTCCCATTAGCAATTAATGCAGGCTTGTAAGCAGATAATATTGTGTATCTGTTCTTGATTAAAGTCTCTTTATTTTGGGTTGTATCTTCTGCGTCTAAAACAGCTGTTGTCACATTATAGGTTTTTCTATTATTAACGTAAGCAAAGTCTCTTTCAGAAACGTCTCCTACACTATTAAAGTGTAAAGACTTATAAAACAAATACTCATCATACTCTTTAACAAGTGTATAAACACCTCTATCACCGTTTAATTTTCTGTTTAAGCTAAATCCAATCTCAGCAGAGTAAACATTAGTTATTACTTTTAATATTGTAGTGTTAGTGTTATTACTTGAAACACTATTAGAGAAACTACTGACTGAGTCGCTATGCGTCAAGAAATCTGCATATTGAGAGTCGGCAGCTGTTGTGTTAAGTATGACATAAACGTCATTAATAAGTTTTTTAATTGCAGGTACTAAAAGAAGCCTAAGATCATAAACTTCTAAATTATTATTAGCATCGTCTATTAAGTTATATAAAGTCCAGTTAAGAGACGAATAATTTGCTGAACTAATCAGTAAAGGCTTTGTTGCTGCAGCTGAGTCATTAATAGCTTTGTTGTACGAGTATATTAATGTCTTAAGGCATCCAAATAATGTTGTAAAATTAATTAGTGGATTACTGTCTGAAGCTGACGTTTTTTTAAAAATATTATTAATGATTGAGGCTGATATGTTGAAAGACGCGTATTTTGTTTTTAATGCTTCCCATCTATTAACAGAGACTTTTGTTCCAGTTTTAATATATTCTGGGTTTCCTTCGTTTAAATATTTAGAAAACAGTATCATGTATCGATTAGATAGCTTACCTATACTAAGTGGAGTAACGCCGCCTGCTATTATTGTGTTTCTATAATTTGTCAAAAGTGTTGTATTGTTAACATCATTTAATATTTTCTTTGTCAAATCATTTAATTCATTTTGAAGATAAATTTGATAATTTGAACCTGTATCAAAAGTATATAGTGGATTACTATTACTATCGCTAATAACAATCCCGGTAATCTCTGGTGTACTAGTGATTGGATTGTTTGTGTACGTAACATTGAATGTTGTATTGCTTATACTTAAAGTCGATTCAAACGCAGACTTTATTGCATTGACTGTGTACTCTTCTAATATGTATTTAAATCCATGATTAAAATTTGATCTAACTTCAGCTGCAAAAGATGAATAGTTTTTTGTAACACTATTTTTTATAAATGTAGTAACGTTTTGTGGTCCTTGACTGTCAAAGAAATACTGTCCTGTATTGTTCAAGTCAACATCTTCATTTATAAAGGAAACTGCACCGGTATTTTCATCAATTGTCTCTTTTAAATAGCCTATTGATTTATCAAAAGAGAAATTAAAGTATCCGTTTTGTTGCGTAAAGTTTCCGCTTCCATCATCAATGTAAGCTAATTCCTTAAAAACTGTTTTGTTAGATAATAACAGTTCATAAGCTGCTTGTGATCTAGGATAAAGGCTAGCTCTTAAAAAATTAAAAAGATCTGAATTTTCATCATTAGATTTAGCGTAGACAGGGGACTTGAGTGACTTATTGTAAAGCTTTCCGCCTATATTAGTAGAATAGCTACCTGAGTACTCTTGATCAATGTATTGGTGCCTTATCTCTTGACTGTCTATTAAACCGGATGCTTCGCTTGGTATTAATAGGTTACCACTAACTACTAAATCACCACCGAATACTGATACTCCTTCGCCAAGTTCCTTCCCACCAATTGATCCGCTAACAAAGAAAAAAGTGTCTGTACCTACATTAGTTGTATTAAAATTGTAGTTATTTTGTCCGGACAAAGACAAAGAGCCAGTCATGCTTAGATAGCTTGCTGACGTACTTTGGAGGTGGTCGTTTCCACCTGATTCAGCAGCTTCTTCAACTACTTCTTTTATCATTTTTCCAATGTATATAAATGCACGTGCTTTTACTGGAACAGTTCCAGCTTCATAATCCTGGACAAACATTATTCCGTTGTATGTATCTACTTGCCAGTCTATTTGTGATAGCAGCGGAATCTGGTCACCATTTGCTTTAAAAAGGTGAATTTCATAGCCACCGTTTAAAGAAAAGTTAGGAGGCACAATTTGAACGTTCCCACCAGATTCATACAATAGTTTAGAGTCTGTAAAGTTACCAGTTCCTGCTCTAGAGCTGGAAGAATTACTTTCGTATGTGGACGGAAGCTTAAACGCATATGCATGAGCTCCTGCTATTTGAGAGCTTTCGCCGGTTCCTGAACCAGATCCGCCGCCTGTCTCATTTGCATCGTAGATAGAGTCGCTAAGTGCAACTAAGTCAAACTCTATATACTCTACAGACTGATCAATATTGTATAGCGTCCTTGATGGACTATTCGGTATGCTTTCTCCAAATATAGTCAAAGAAGCCGCCTGCACTGATGAGACAATTGTTTCGGCTGAGTCAGAAAATAAATTAGAAGTGTGAGCCTTACCTAAGAGTTTCTTTTGAGCAAAAGATGTTGCTGTTTGTAAAGTTTTAATAATACTCATTACGAAGAGCTCCATGTGATTTCAATTCTATCAATATATCCAGTCCAGTTTTTGTCTGCAGTTATTTTTAAAACCAAATGGTGCGGACCACCAGGTGCTACTGTTCCCAAAATAGATTCTTGAAACTGCGTTCTAAAATTTGTACCTGACGTTGTAATAATCCCTGAATTTGTATACTCTCCCGCCAACGCCCCGTCAGTTTCTACTCCTACCGTCTTTCCTGCGTTAGTAGCAAAATCTACACCGAAGTCTACAAACTCAATCTTATCTGGAATTTTCAAATCAACAAAGATGTTTTTGTTGGCACCCAAGGTTCCTGTGTATGTTCCGCTTCTTCCTACTAGCTTTGCGTCTCCGTAAAACTTTATAAATATATTTTTTAAGCTGTTTGTTGTTGGGTTAGTAAAATATCTAAAATATTCTCTAGTATCAACTAATAAAGATGAATAATCAACATTAGAATCTGGCCCTTCAAATATTCCTGTATCTGATGCTTCGTATTTGTTTCTGAAGTTTCCATTATCGCCTCCTTTAATAGGAGACATTAAGAGGCCTCCACATATTAGTAAACCGCTAGAATAGTTAGCGTTTCCTGCATTATTTATTGATGTTTGTGAATTCCAAGTATTGGAGCTGTTTGTAACGCTTGCCTGAGTATTATAGCTTCCTGACTGAATCCTAAATGACTCTCCATTAAAATACTCATTATAATCAGTACCATTGTCAGAAGATTGAAAAACCAAGAAGTTTGTTGCAGTTGCTGTTGTTGTCAAATTTGACTTTATTGGATGCTTGTACTTTATAGATGCAGAAGCATTTTTCAAAGTCATGCCTGTTTGAGACTGGAATGATGATTTTATAGAGCTTCCGCCAGTATAGTCTAGAGAGCCTGTTACATTCAAGCTACTATTTTGTGATCCTTCTGTGTTGCTAATTATCTGTAGAAATGCAGTCGAAGATGCAGTGTTGTGAAAGCCGGCTGATGCGAGCCCGGGTCCTTCTTGATCTAAGCTTGTACCTGTGCAGTTTAAAGTGTTTATAATACTCAATGCTGAGCTTTCTTCTGAATATACATTCTTGTATATGTTGTCCACTATGGTCTCTATCTTTCCCGATGGCGATGTGAAATATTTAACTCCACTGAGATAGAAAAAAGTATCATCTGTAAACTGTGCTATTGAAGATAATGCAGATAAATTACTAGTGTCTAAATCATTTACCCACTCTATATAGTTTGTTAATCTATCTGGGTTACCAGATATTCTATGAATAACTCTTACATAGTTCCATCCTTCTTTTTGACTAGCCAAGCCTATAACAAATGTACCTGTTCTATATGTCTCAGAATAGTCTGGAACGTTGTTGTCAAACTTAGCTGGCTGCCATGAAGAAAGAGTAAAGTAAGAGTTAGATGCGCCTGTGTTTCCTGAATTATGTGTTGTTAGGTCAGCAGAATGTATTTCTTGACCGTTTATTTCTAGTATTAAGTTGCCTAAGTTCGCATCAGAAAAAGAATATGCAGGGTAATCAGGGTTTAACGCAGGTATATTTTCATTTATATTTCCGGTTATTACCTCTTGCCCGTTAAAAACGCCTCTTCTAAAGTCCGCGCTGTTTAAAGGTGACTCGTATAGTTCGTTTAAATTTTTTGACACAAATCCTGCCAAAGAACCCACATTCGTATAATCAGTTATGCTTTTACTAGCCCCAAAACTTAATTTAGCATTGACACCTGTGTTATTACAGTCTATGTCATTTAAATCAGGAACTGGTGTTATTACTCCAGTGCCGCCGGGAAAACTAACTGTTATGTTGTCAAGATATCCTTCCCAAGAGTCTGATGCTTCTAATTTTAAAATTAAGTATTCGTTGCTAACTAGTTCTATTAAACCAAAAGTTGCTAAATTTGTAGAAGCGTTACTGTTGTCAACTGATGTTGCATTACACCCAGCGTCGTCAGCAATATTGTTGTAGATAAAAGATGATGATAAATCTAGCCACCCAGTCTTTCCCGGTATTTTAAGGCTTATTTTAATATTGTTACCAGACACATTGTTGGCAAAAGTAGAATTAATACTGTTTATCACAACCTTTAAATCTTTTACTGTGCTACCTGATGTATTTTGAAAATATCTTAAGAATGCTCTATTACCTGTAAGACTAGAGTAGTCTGGGTTTACCGGGCCGTTGTTTAAAGTGCTAAAGTTTCCGTTGTTTAGAGTTTTAGTTGGGTAATAAAGCTTTTGGTCATAAAACTGTAATGCATCATTATATCCTTGATTTGAACCGGTAATATGAATGGTGCTGTTCCAAAAATTAGAAGCTATAATATCTGATTGGTTGTTGAAGTTGTTGTCGCTAACCAGTCTAAAAGTTTCTTCCTTAAAATTTTCATAGTTAACTAAAGAATCACCAGCCAGATTAAAAAGAAGAACTCCATTAATAGTTTCCTGACCTGCATTTACTAAATTACTTTTAAATGGATGGCTAACGTTTGTCCCAACTGTAAATGAACTGCCAATAGCATAATCAGGATTAATAGCTGCTGATGCAGTCAAGTGAAGAGACTTAGTATGATTTTCCCCTAAGCTGTAATCAATAATTGATTTGGGTACTTGCGGCAGGTTTAAGACTAGTCCTTGATTATTGCCAGTGATGCTAGTGCTGAAAGTGATTGGATTTAAATCAAAAACTTTTTCATAAGCGTTGTCAACTTTTGATGTATACTCAATCGATCCGCCTGTATAATAACTTACTCCTGACAGAGTTTTTTCGCCTGTTCCAGTAAAAGTGAGTAAAGTATTGGATATTGTTAGTGCATCGTTATTAAAATCATTAACCCAGGCTATATAATTAGTTAAATATTCTGTACTGCCTATGGTGTGCTTTATTCTTGCATAGTTCCAACCTTGCCTTTGATCACTTTCAACTATTTTATACCCAGAAACTCTATGCTTAAAATAAGGAAATAATGTACCGCTTTCTAGTGAACCATCGCCTAAGTCGCTAATGTTTGTAAAACATGATCCAGTTGCGTTTGTTAACAAAGCACTGCTAATCAAAGTCATGTCAGCTTGATGAACAGATAGTCCATTGACGAATATTTCTAAAACTCCTTTTTCAGCGTTACCAAAAGAATTGGCAGGATAATTAATTCCGTCTTGAGCTACAAGTTGATTTAAAGTTCCCGTTATAGTCTCAGGTTGACCAAAAACACCTAATTTAAGATTTCCTACCCCAGTGGTTTCTGCTTGATAGAGATCATTAACATCCTTACCTAAAGAAACCACTGGCCTTACTGTTGTATAAGGAGTAGGTTCTGATTCTAAAGAGTTGTTGTCTCCAAAAGAAAGATAAACGTCACTGCCTGTATTGTTGGCGTCTACTTCTGATAGATTAGGGGCAGGAGAAGGAGCTAAAAGAGCTAATATTTCATTAAATCTGTCCACAACAGTACCCAGCAAGGTTGACGAAGTAATATCAGGAAATAAACCGTCTGTATATGTGCCGTCTTCCGGGTCTCCAATATTTATAGTTCCTGCTACTTGACCTGAGCCGGTTAGTTGAAAACCAGCTGAGAAAGAAGGAGCCTGAGTAAATGAGGCTTGCCCACCTGCGACATTAAAACCAGCGTCAAATGTCGGTGCAGCTTCAAATGAAGTCGAACCGGTCACTTCAAACCCAGCTTGGAATTTTGGTTGATTGACAAAGTCGGAAGTACCTGAAACAACTAGGCCTGCTGCGAATGTTGGGGCGGCTTCAAAGGAAGTTCCGCCATTAAAAGTTGTTGCACCTGCAAACACTGCAGTCCCTGCGGATACATTAAAACCTTGATCAAATCTTGGAGGAGCTTCAAAAGATGCTGATCCCGTTACTTGGAATCCATCTTGAAAAAACGGCTTATTAACAAAATCTGAAGAACCTGAAACTATTAAACCTGCTTCAAATGTTGGGGCAGATTTAAAGAAAGGTGCATCACCAAATGTTGCTTTACCTTCCAGCTGTATTTCACCTCCAATTTTCAAAGGTGAACCACCGAACAAAGCACCGGAGATAACAACATCTCCAGCAAAAACAGTAACGCCTTTTGTTGTTGTGCCTACTGAACCTGAGACGCCTGATATGAAGAGACCTACGTCGCTTCCTAGGACATATCCGCCTGCCAGGCCCGAAGATTGTGTATTAAACAATATGCTTGTAGGTATATAGCTGCCAAAACCATCTGCAGCCTGGACGACTCCTGTCGATCCACTGGATTCATTAACTCTTAATGCTGTCATAAACTAAACTCTAACTAAACTAAACGTTTCTATTTTACTTATCTTTAACGAAAAGTAAATTATCAACAAAATTCTTTAAATTTCTTTTAACAAGCTTTTTATATCCAAGCCAGCACAGTCTATTTTTCTTTTTGTTGCATGGTAATGATTTACAAATCCTTTAAACTTGTTTTCTTCTACTTCTTTAGAAACTGTTTTTAAAGTCTCTCCGTTTTCATTTTCTGGGCATTCTAACGGAATGTTTAAGCCTTTACTAATAGCCTCCCACAAAGCTTTCAGAGCTTCAATCTGGACATCGTAAAATCCTGTAAATGGTTTTAATGGTTTTCCGTGAACAAATTCACCTTTAATAACAGGCCGCTTTCCAAAACCTTTCTTTTCATACCAGCTTTGCCATTTTAAATCATAGGCATTTGATATTTCAACGCCAACTGTGCTATGATTCAATGTTCTAGCACCAGCGTGCCAGGCTGCATGATTCATGTCCATTGTCTGGTATATTGTGCCGTCGTTGTCTAAAAGAAAGTGTACTGATATTCCTCTTTTTTGAAGAACCCGATTACATGTTTTTGAATTAAGGCAAACATCCCAGTGATTCATAAACATATTAATTTCTCTTTTCTTAGTATACGGTGAAAAACCTTGTTCTAGTTTTAGTCCTTTGTCTTCAGACCATAAAACAACTTTATCCCATTTGATAGGAATAAAATTACCCATATGAACAATAAATGATTCATCTTTA
>TARA_R110001592_G_scaffold152898_1_pt1 | contig 10288 bp, 7 predicted proteins | sample TARA_R110001592 | Tara Oceans TARA_R110001592 (sample SAMEA4398387) | marine metagenome | biome: Polar Biome; feature: [SRF] surface water layer (ENVO:00010504); material: water (ENVO:00002006), including particulate matter (ENVO:01000060) such as... | depth 5 m | reverse complement strand
TGAAGTTGCTAATCCACTGTTGTCTTTGTTTATATCAAATAATAAACTTCTACTTGCACCCATTGTGACATTGTTAGATGCATATCTAATTGAATCTCTAAAGTTGGTTCCTGCGTTAAAGAATATATCTCCGCCAGCATTAAATTTAAGATCGTTTTCTTCTAAGTTACTTGAACCAATTGTTAATTTACCACCACTAGCAATCTCTGGATTATTTCCTGAGCCACTGAATGTTAATTTTTGTGTTACTGATTGGCCTGAACCACTTGCTCTTAATACATCTGAGTTTACTTGTAATTTTGCTGAACTAAATTCAAGGCCTCCGCCTCCTGCTAAATCTATACTTAATGTTCTATCAGCGGCTAACGTGCCACCACCTGTTAAGCCATCACCTGTTGCAATGCTTCTGCTTAATGGTGCCTTTGTGGCTATTGAATTTGTTAATGTTGTATTGAGTGCCGCATCGTTGCCTAATGCTGTAGCAATTTCGTTTAATGTATCTAACGTTGCTGGAGCACCACCTTGTAAATCTGAAATAGCAGTTGTTACATAGGCCGTAGTTGCAACTTTTGTACTGTTATCTGAACTTGCCTGCGTACTTGCTGTTGTACTTGCTGTACTTGTTAAATCTACAGTACCTGTAAATGATTTTGTGCCACCTATAGTTTGATTTCCTGTTCTTACAACAACTGTGCTATCAACTGCAATTACTCCTGATGAGTATGTTATACCTGTGCCACCGCTTAATTCTGCATCAACTCTTGTGCCTACCGCACTATTAAAATCTGTTATTGCTGTACTTGGTATTGCTATATTTACATCTGCCGCCGCAGTTAATTGTCCTTGTGCGTTTACAGTATATGTTGGTACTGCTGTAGCACTACCATAACTTGCCGCTGTTACACCAGTATTAGTAATACTTACTGTACCTGAACTTGTAATAGGATTTGGTGAGGTTGTTATACCTGTACCACCTGTTACACTTACTAGTGTACCTGGTGCAAAATTAGTAACGTATGCTGTTGTGGCTACTTTTGTACTGTTATCTGCACTTCCTAAAGTTGGTGCTGTTAATTCAGTACTGAAATTTGTTGCTTGAGTAATTGTGCTTGGTAAACTGAATGTACCACTACCGCTTGTATATGTTATTTCTCCACTTGTACCGGCAAATAATGCTCTTACTTCTGTATCAAAGTTTGTTACTTGTGATTTAGGTATTGCTATTGCTGTTGTTAATGCACCTGTTAGTCTACCTTGTTGATCAACTGTGAACGTTCCTACACCAGTTGCACTTCCGTATGTGTTAGGTGTGACTGCTGTATTATCTAAATTAAAAACCAGTGTGTTTGCACTATCATTGTAAACTGCTGATATGCCTGTTCCACCGCTAGCCATTGCACCGACTCTGTCGTCAACTGCTTCTGAAAAATCTGTTATTGCTGATGCTGGTACTGATATGCTTACATCTGAAGCACTTGTAATTTGACCTTGGGCATTTACTGCCAATTGTGGAACTGCTGTTGCACTTCCGTATGTTGCGGCACTAACACCACTGTTAGTAATGCTTATTGCACCACTGCTTAATGTTATTCCTGTACTACCACTAAAGTGTGCCCTTACTTCTGCGGCACTTGGTCCCGTATATGTTATTGTGCTACCTGAGTATGCAAGACTTCCGTCTCCGCCTGCATCTGTAACACTTAATGAACCGCTAATTGGTGTTGAAGTTGTTAGTACTGAACCGTTCCAACTAATACTTGCATTTGCTGTTGTATGGCTTAATTGTAATGTTGCAGTAGATCCAGTTTTGTCATAGTTTACTACTATGCTGTCGTCAGCGACTCGTAGTTGATCTGCACTTTCGCTTATAGTTTGGGCGTTAAATACTATATCACCCGGGGATCTAAATATACCTTTTTTGTCTGCCATTAATTACTCCGATTGCAACTTGCTTTAACATATTTATCAAATTCGTCAAATAATAGCGGAGTCAAAAAAAAGCACCTCCCGAAGGAAGTGCTTAATTTGTTTAAGTAAAACTAATACTTACTTGAATGAGACATTTGATAGTCCAATTTCACCTAAGTAGTCAGCCGCGTTACCCAATGAACTTGCTGTATTAGTAAGTTCTAAGTAACCGTATCTTGTCATAAATGACACTACTGGTTCAAAGGAACTAGGATCCATTACTGGTCCTGTGCTCATTAATGGAATGTAAGGACAGTAGAATGCTGGTGCATCAGTTTCTGATGAACCTTTATATCCTACTAGTACTGATGTTCCATCAGCCGCGTAGTTGTCAACAAATACTTTAACAGTACCGTTTAATGTACCTACAAACTTAGAGTTTGTTGGAGCATCAAAAGGACCTTCTGTACTTCTGACAAACGTTGAAGTTGTCGCTGATTGTAATATTGTTAAAGCCTGTGGACTTACAACAACATAGTTACCTGCGCCTCTTCTTGTTCTAGCGGCAATCAAGTTTGCAACTCTATTAATAAGAATTGCCAAGATTGCGTGTCTTTCACCGATATACGTTTGTGTACCTGTGATTCCTGAGTTGAAGTCTAAAGTATCAACGGTAGGAGCAAGTGCTCTTAACTTCGCTAACATCTCTTGATCGATTTCAACTGCGATCTCTTGTGCTAATGCCTGCATAATTTCTGCTTCGATGTCTACACCGTGCATTGCGTTGGCGTCTTGAGCAGATTCAAAAGTCCATCTTGCTGATAGACGTCTTGTTTTTGCTTCGACTGTTTGCTTGAGGATTTGGATAGACATTTTACTACCTGCAGTACCTTCAGCGGCCGCCGTAGCGTCTGGAGTTCCAGAATATGCTGTTGCTAATGCAAATGGTGACAATGCTTCTTGTCCTGCTACGACTGAGTCTTTTGACTCTGCGTATCTTACTCTCAATGTGTGAATTTGACCTACTGGTCCACTCATTGGTTGCACACCAAGTAATTCGTTGGCGATCAAAGAAGGCATAACCCTTCTAATCAATGGTAGCATAACTTTGTTAAGTGATGCGACGTTTCCTGCCATTGTTGACCCTGCTGTCGCGGCTTCTTGTAATTGAGTTTTCGCGTTTTCTAAAATTACGTCCATTGTAGACTTTTTAGAACCCTGTAAACCCTCAAGAAGTGCGTCCTTGGTTGCGGACCAATTTGATTCAAATAATGCTTCTGCCATTATAATCTCCTAATTATTTAAGTCCGGCTAGTTTTCTGATTTCGTCTAAAGCGACGATATCAACTTCGTTGTCTGGGCCGGTTTGTCCGTCCAACGATCTATTACCAGTGTGTTCTGTCTTCACTGATTCTCTTATTACTTCTTTCTTAGTTCTTACAGAACCTTCCTCGTTCATAACACTCGGAAGATACTTGTTAAATGATTCTTCAAGTTTCTCTGTTTTTACTGATTCTAGAAGTTCTGTCATTAATTCTTTTTTGCCACTACTTAAAGGTGCAATTAAATCACTAACAACATTATTTCTGTTGTATCTGTCTTCTGCTATACGCAGTTTAGATTCAACTAATTTCTTTTGTTCTGAACTATTATCTGCAGTAGCCGTTGCTTCAGTAACCTTGGTTTTTAATCCAGTAATTTCTGATTTTAGTTTTCTGACTTCTGTATTTTCATTTAAATACGAAGTTGCATACTCACCAGCCATTGCTTCAAATATTCTTCTACCAAATTCATTTTCACGAGCCTGTGTAATATCTTCTTTAAATTGCGATACTTCGCTTTTTAAAGCAGATGAAATAGTTGCTTCAACTTTTTCTGCGGCTCTTCTAATAAACTCTTTTTTAGCATCCGCAAGTTGCTCTCTTCCTTCGCGAACTAACTGAACTTTTTTCTCTGCTAGTTCTCGCTTATCGGAGTGGAACTCACGAATTTCGTCTGCGACCGCTTCGAGTACAAAGTTTTCAAGTTTTCCAAAGTTGTCACTTTGTGCTACTCTATCTGCTTTTAACTCTTTGATTTCGTTCGCTAACGTTTCTGAAACGAATCTATTAAGAACGTTAGTGTGTTCACCAACTGCTCTTTTATAATTAACTCTTTCAGCAATAGTTGCCTTCTTATCTTCAGCAAGTTCTTTTAACTCTGTTTCTAAGTTTTGAGTAATGAATGTGTCCATTGCTTCGACGATCTGACCTTTGTCATGTTCGAATCTCTGTGCAAATTCTTCTCTTAACTCAGCAGTGATATCTTCTCTTGCTTCAGCAAGGCGTGTTTCCCATGCTTCTTGAATACTAACTCTTGTCTCTTCAGTCAAGTCGCCGTTTTCTAGAAGTTCTACGAATTTATCCGCCATGTGCATTCTCCTATTTGAGTTCCAATTCTCGAATGAAATTTTCTAACATTCGGGATAGGTGTTTTTGTGCGTTTCTGTCACTTGTTACTTCACGGGCGAGCTCAAAAATTTGAGCGCCTCCCTTCATATTAAATAAACTTTCATAAATTGCTTTAGGGTAGGCATCTGGGGCACTTGGTTGTGCTACGATGTCAACAGTTACTATATCAAAATCGCTTACCCTACCGCTTTCATTTACGTTACCACTACCGCGACTGCTTACACCTAGTTTGGCGCCGCCTGTTAGCAATGTTTTTGCTATTGATCCCATTGGTGTATCCAATAATTTCAATTTACCAAAACCATCTGCGCCTTCGCATCGCATGTTTGTAATCATGTGGCTTACTCTATCTAAATTAATTTGTAATTCTGTAGGATGATCTAACTCTCCAAGTACAGTTTCACCAGTCTGGATTCTACTTCCAATACTCTCAACAGCCGATTTTATCTCGTCTAATGGGTATATTCGTCCGTTTTGGTTCTTGACTTCGCCTTGTATAAACAGACCGCTCATATGTAAGTCTTTGCCATCCTTAGATGACTCAACTATGATATTAGCCTTATCTGGACTATAATATTCGAATAACTGTCTTGACATTTATATCTCCTTAATTACTTAATATCGTTAATTACTTAACTTTTCCTGCTATAGGACTCTCAGACTTGTCAGCACTTACTTTAGGTGCTGGGTGAGCCTTTGGTTTTTCGCCAATGTTATCACTTGCTGGATTATCTTTGGCTGAATCCCCTTTCTTACCTTCTGCGCCGTCCTTACCAAAAAGTTCTTTCTCGGATGTTCCGAAACTTTCTTTCTTTGGGAATTTCATTGCATTACTGTTATCTGAACTTGAGTCGTTCTTAGCAGATTGTTGTTTACTGAAGTTAGTTGCTTCTTCTAGTTCTTCTTCAACTTCTTCATCTAAGTCAATTTCTTCTTCAAAAGATTCCATTTCCATTTCATCTTCTAATTCTGATTCAGCCTCGTCGGCATCGCCGTCTTCGTCTGACATCAACTTTTCAAATTCTGCTTTTAGATCGTCTAATTGTGCTTCTAAATCATCAACTCTGTCTTCGACTTCTTCTTCTGAATCCATTTCACCGTCCATTTCCATATCTGGTTCCATTTCGTCTTCCATATCGTCTTCTTCTTCGTTGACACCTGATTCATCAGCCATAACGTCTGCTTCTACTTCGTCGTAGAAGTCTTCACTTGGTGAACCTGCTACTGTTTCTTCTACAGCCTCATCGTCTGATTCAACAGTTTCTTCAACTGCTTCTTCATCGGACTCTTCTGCTTCTTCGACAGTTTCTTCAGATTCGTCTTTTTCTTCAACAACTTCGTTGTCGATTGCTTCTTCTAGAGCATCTTTATCTAAGAGTTCTTCATAGATTGCTCGGGACTTCTCAACCATAAAACTATGTAATAGTTCTTTTGCTTGAGCATCGTCCTCTGCTAAAAGATGTTCCAGTACTTGTTCTAAAACACTTTTATCTGACATCGTAATTTCTCCTTTAAACTCAGGCAACGCCTGATATATCGTAATTGTATTTAAGTATAATGTACTGTTTTATGTAAAAAACGGTGTTTTTTTGAGGTTTTTTAATTAAAACAAGTTATAACGACCTGTTTTTAATTGCCTCTATGATGTGATCTGCATACTTTCTATGTGCGTATGGTGAGTTATGATTGCTTACTGGGTAGTGTGTTGTTTCGTTTCCTTGCTCGTCTAAGTGCGTAGGATTAAATTGTGCGTAAAAACCTGCGCCATTCTGTAACATATATTTATCAGGAATGAAGTCCCAATTAAAACTGCCTATTTGATGATGGTCCTCTATCAAACCCGTTTTATCAAACTCACTGAATTCAAAGGTATTAGGTGAAAATAATAACGGCACATTATGATTTAATATACTCAGTAAACCACTTTGTAAAACATAGTAGTCGTTGTGTGCTTTGATGTTTTCATCAAACACATAATAAGCATAGTCTTTTAATGCACTTACTCTGTCTGGGTCCATGTCTTGATAACGTCTAGCCTCTTGACTAATGACCGTATAAATGCTGTCGCACCATATTTGAGGATCGTATGTTTTGTTATAGTTGATATGATGTTCATGATCAAAGTGGTCCCAATCAAAATCGCCAAAACATATTTGATCATATGCTTTAGTATGATCGTAAGTGTTATCTAATTCTTTGAGTATTTCAAATCTGTTTACACCAGTTGCATTAATGAGCATTAAGTCTGGTTCTAGATTGTTTAGTGCGTAATCTATTTGTGTGCGTATGCCAAAGTTACTCATACCGCAACGTGCTAAATTTATGTAGTTATAGCCTAAGTGTTTTGCTACTAAGTGCCCAAATTCAAAATTGGGATAAAGTGGATCGCGGCAACTCCAACTGCAACCGCAAACAATGAGGTTCTTCATTTAGATGAGTGAGCCGGCTCCACCATCGTCGCTAGGTTTAGCATACATAACAGCCGCAAGTTTTTTATGATTATCTGCTTCTGCTTTTTTAAGTTCTCTAATTTTTCTTAACTTACCTAGTTCTTCTAAACTCAGCATTTTTTTTCTGGTGTCTGTCTTATGCCTTTGGTTTATTGTGTCTTTTGCTGGTTCGTAAAATTCTACTATTTTCATTTTATATTCCTAAGTTTCCGCCCTCGCCACCGAGTTCGCCTAAGTCGTCAACGGCTCCTGCCGCATCAACTGGATCAACAGGACCCATATCCATTGGTGCTACACTAACATCACCACCTGGTTGCGGTCTAACTCCTACTTGACGTAAGTCTGCTGTAGTTGTATCGTCCATGTCATTGACATCAACTGAATTCTCTTCTGCCCAAAGTAGTTCGTTTCTTCTTATTTCGTCTTCACTTAAACCTAAGTACTTCTTAAGTTTAAATTGTGTACTAATATATGGTATGCCTTCTAATGCACCGAACAACTGTGTTCTTGCTTGATCTAATTCTAATTCTCTGTATGAACTAAAGTTTTGTGGTTCTGCAAATGATATATCAAATAAACTGTTATCTACTTCTACGCCACTTGCTCTTAAGTACACTTTGAATTCTTCATTCATACTTTTAATAATCTGTCTTTGCAGTCTTTCACAATATTTTGCAAATCTATATTCTTGAATATATGCTACTCCAACTTTGCCGTCGTTATATGGTGCTGATCCATCGTCTGGTCCAGTAGGCAAGTAACTGCTTGGAATTCTTAATCCTCTAATAAGTTTGTTATTGAAGAATTTTAAATCATCAATTTCACCTAAGTTTGTACCACCCGGTAAAGTATCAACCTTACTACCACGACCATCTGCCGTTTGAGCAAAGAAGTAATCTTCTAGCATACTCATTGGATTGTAACTGCTGTCTGCAACATTTGACCCACCACCTGTTTTGTTAGGTATACGTTTTTGTTGTACTTCGTATCTAACACGTTCTAAGTATTGTTGTGCTTTGTGTGGTGGCATATTACCTACGTCAATAAAGAACACACGTCTTTCTGGTGCTCTGTGAACCCTGTAAATAATAATTGCATCTTCTAATAATTCTTTTTGTTTGTAAACTTTAAAAATAGGATCTAATATGCTGTTACCAAAAGGCCATGTTGTTTCCATGCCTTCGCTCATGCTTATGTGTAATACATGTTGTGCATCAATTGGAACTGCATTATTGGCGTCTGGTCCGTAACCTGAACTACTGCTTTTAAATCCTGCACTTGATTGCGGATTAGTATAGTCACTCATTATAGCACCTGTACCATATGGTCTATCTTGGTTGGCCGCTACACTAGTTGCCGCTAAATCTGATAAATGTAAATCCAAGTTTTTAATAAAGTATTGTTCTATCTTTTTACCGTTGCTTTCGTTTACTAATACTTTTTCAACTTGGTATGGGTCAACCCAGTATAGTTTTTTAGTTTCTGGGTCTCTGATAAACAATTGATCGCCATACTTTAATGTGCTACGGAAAATTTTAAATACACGTCGCGGAAGTTCATTTAATTTACACCATTTTACTAATCCCTGTTGTATAACTTTTACTTCTGGATTACTTGGGGTGTCATTGTATTCTACCTTAAATGGTAATTTAGTATCTTCTTCCTGTGTACAAAACTCTGCAATAATATCTAATGCCGCATTAATTTCTAAATCTCTATCCATTGCGTCATATTGATAATAACGCATGACTCTGTCTGGAGATCCGCTGTAGACTTCCGGTAACCAACTGCTATACCTACTGGCATACATATCTGCTTTGCCGTCACTGCCTTGTACACCTGACGGTAAGCCTGCGTTGTCTACTGGATTAAAATATTTTTTCCAACTCATATAGTTCTCATGTTTATGTTATAATACTATATTTATCTCTTGAAGTCAATCGAAATGATTGTTGTGGCGTTACTTAGGGGTTTACCGCCTCAGGATTGATGACGTCTTTCATCTGATTAGTTAATTCACGTTGTTTATCAATCAAATTCTTTATTGATTCAAGTAATAGTGTTGTATCATTACTCATAGTACCAGAACCTCTTAATTCTTTAATTAATGCCTGCATAGGTGTTGCTTCGGAAAAATGCATTTGACCATCTTCCATTGCTTTAAAATAGTCTTTCTGTAATTGTACAAACTTTGCTGAATTTTTAAAGGACATAGGCTTAGCAACATTTTGGTCATTGTTTGCACTTTTATATGTTTCATTACCTAACGTATCAAAAGTACTCTTGTTTATTGCCAAACGTTTTACTTGATCTTGTAAGAAAGCATCATTGCCCATAAAACTTGTTTGACCTGAGCCGCCAAATGCTGTATTAGTTCTGAATAAATCTTTAAATTTGTATAAACTGTCACCGTCAATGTCTTCGAAAATGTCTAATCCTGCCAAAGCAGTTGTATAACCGTGATCTGCACTCCACTTCATGTATTTATTAATATTTGCTATTCTAAGATTTAGATCTAACCCATCCTCAACCTCCGCATACATTTTAAGTACATAATCGTTGACATTATTATTAAATAATGCAACTTCGCTTACACGATCATTGAATATGCTTTTTTGCTCGGAAATAGATAAATCCTCAAAACCTGTTATGCTATTTCGTAAATCATTCATTACAACTTTGGTGGCTTTATTGTCTTTGCCAAATACGGCATAACCACTAGCAACCTGTTGCGAAAGATTGTTAGAAATTCCTAATTCATCTGCTTTTTGAGTAATCTGATCTTTAAATACCAAATCAGTCATTGCTTCTCTGTCGCCCACGCTGTTGATACCAACAGTTTTTAAGTAAGCATCATTAGACATATTACCTGCCATAAACTGTCTTGTTTGTCCTCTATCTGCGGATCCCCCAAACAAAATACCACCTGTTGCTGTGGCAATCGCATAAGATAAGTCGTCAAAGAATTTTAGAAAGAATCTTTTAATTGTATCAAATAAAGTGCCTTGTTTTATTTGGTCGTTAAGGTCTAAACCTATTCTTTGTGCAAATCCACCTACAGTATTGACAAAAGCCGTTCTTGCATCATCGAGACGTTTTTGGAAAGCCTCTGTGTCTTCGCCCTCCTGTATACCGCCAAACATTGTGTCCAAGTAATTTGTAAACAAGCCTACAGATTCTGTAATACGGCTATTACTTCCAAATATATTCTTAGAGAATTGCAAAATTTTATCACTCATAACAGATATGCCATGGTTAAAATCAAAAGTGCCATCTGCCGCTTTGTCAAATCCAAGTAATGCCAACAGGGCAGTTTTACCCATATCGCCTATAGTTGCAGTACTTTGGTTTACAACAAAGCCTAATCTATTAAATGTATCTAACAAAGTCAATGACTTTTCATCCATTGGCTCTAGCATTTTGGCAATCATTTCTGGAGTATATTTACCAAGATTTGTTACCATATTATTTAATGTCACT
>TARA_R110001592_G_scaffold120444_4_pt1 | contig 10288 bp, 7 predicted proteins | sample TARA_R110001592 | Tara Oceans TARA_R110001592 (sample SAMEA4398387) | marine metagenome | biome: Polar Biome; feature: [SRF] surface water layer (ENVO:00010504); material: water (ENVO:00002006), including particulate matter (ENVO:01000060) such as... | depth 5 m | reverse complement strand
CTATGACTTGAAATGGTATCTATTCGTTCCCAATAATCACGGTTTGAAACTTCGCTTCGCCAACCGCCACCGAAAAGAAGATCAAAGCGATTCACCCATTCATGCGCGAGAAATGTTAAAACATGAACGCCATTAGTCACATAGCGCATAGGGTTTTCATTAGGTGGAATTTGTGGCCAGATATAACTTTCCATCCTAGAGGCTTCTTCGCCATGAATACGGCTTACACCATTGTGAAAACGAGAACCACGTAAAGCAAAAGCAGTCATATTAAAGCCATTTATAGACTGACCATTTTTACCTAATGCTAAAAACTCATCCATCGTGATATTTAATTTCTTAACATAAGCTGAAAAGTAATAACGGATAAGATCATGATCAAACACATCGTGTCCTGCCGGAACAGGAGTATGCGTTGTAAAGACAGTACAAGAAGCTGCTACTTCAAGAGCTGTATGAAATTCTAGACCGTGTGTGTCAATCAGTTCTCGACAACGTTCAATAATTTGAAATGCGCTATGCCCTTCATTGATATGCCAAACTGTTGGCTTAAGACCTAAAGCTTTTTTGGCGCGAATCCCCCCTATTCCTAAAACAATTTCTTGTTGTAAACGCATTTCATGGCCACCGCCATAAAGTTGGTAGGTTATTTTTCGATCTTCTGTGGAGTTTTCAGATAAGTCGCTATCTAGTAGGTATAGGTGATTATGGCCAAATTTAGCAACCCAAACTTTTAAATTGACTTCTCGTCCTGGTAATTCTATTTTTACGAAAATTTCATTTCCAAGTTCATCCACAGCACTTTCTACAGGCAGATCAGAAAATCGGCTTTGGCTGTAAACTGCCACTTGATTACCATCGCCATCAATCTGCTGACGAAAATAACCCTGTCGATATAAAATGCCCAAAGCCACGAATGGAACACCTAAATCACTCGCAGCCTTACAGTGATCGCCTGCTAATATACCCAAGCCACCAGAATAAATAGGAAAGCTTTCATGAAAGCCAAACTCAGCACAGGAATAAGCAACTAAATCCGTTTCTGGATTGAGTAAACCATGTATTTCTTTATTGCGAGATTCTTGCATGTAGGTATCAAAAGATGACAAGACTCTTCTATAGTTTTCGATATACACATTGTCTTTTGCTGCTCGCTCAATCTTTTCTTGAGAAACCTGCCGTAAAAAAACTTTAGGATTATGTCCGCATGATTCCCACAGTTCTGAGTCGAGCCGAAAAAATAAGCCTCGAATTCCTCGATCCCAACTATAAAGCATGTTATTCGCTAATTCGTTTAACCTACTTAAGCTTTTGGGTAAATTTGGTTGGCATTCTAAAACGAATCGAGTACCAGTCATGTTTGAATCTCCCTTGTTCTATTTTTATATAAATACAGTAAAAAAATTTATAAAGAATGTTGTTATTATAAATCCTGGCAATCTACACTTATTAACTCAATTTAAACTTGAGCTCTTGTAAAGTCCTTAGAGTTCTTCTTAAAGAAAAATCATCATGAGCATAATCGTAGCAGGTGACATCGGCGGTACTAAAACGACCTTAGGTCTTTTTGATTATTCAAAAAATGATATCCACTGTATAAAGCAACAAACTTATTCAAGCCATGACTTCGATCAATTTAATGATATTCTCCTTAATTTCATTGAACTGATATCTGTATCTCATATTGACATACTTTCTCTTTCAATCGCTGGCCCTGTCGTTAATCAGTCATGCAAAACAACCAACCTACCCTGGCATATTTATGCACCTGATCTCGAAAAAGCATTTTCAATTTCACGCGTATATCTTATCAATGACATACAAGCAACGGGTTTTGGCCTTCTTCACTCTGCAAAAATAAACCTGATACAAATAAACCCGCATGCGAAATTTCAGCCAGGTAACCGAGCGATCATATCTATTGGAACAGGTTTAGGTGAAGCGTTTATGCATTGGGATGGGGAGTCACATCATCCTTTTGGGACAGAAGGTGGCCATACAGATTTCGCCCCCTTAATAGCTACTGATTTAGAGTTGTGGAAATTTTTTAAGAAACGGTTCCCTGATCATATAAGTTATGAAAGGGTTATATCAGGACCTGGGATTGCCTTACTTTATGACTTCTTATGTGAACAAAAAGGTTTAGAAAATACAGCTCCCGATAAGGGTAAAAGCGCTTGGGTCAGTAATTTAGCTATCACCAACGAAGACGATCTATGTAAAGAAACTATGGAGTTATTTATTCGTTTCTTGGCTAATGAAGCCGCCAACCTAGCGCTTAAAACATTGTCAATAGGAGGCGTCTATATCGCTGGTGGAATTGCACCAAAGATACTTCCATTATTGACTCAAACGCATTTCATAGAATATTTCATACAAAAAGGTAGGTTTAAAAAAATACTTCTAGAGATGCCAATTTGGATAAATAAAAATGAAAGCACTCCCTTGCATGGAGCCTACTGGAAGGCAATTTCTTTATTGCTATAAGTTTTATTGATCTGTTATTTAGTGACTTATGACAAAATCGAATGACCTAGGAACTAGAAAACTCTTTCGTTTAATTTGACTTACATCAGATCCTTGCAAAAGATTTCATGCCATAGTTTGAAGATGAAAACGTTTGTTATTCTTAATAACAAATACATCCTCAATCAATAAGATTAAGAAGAATAAAAATGAGTTTTGACGTCATTACAATAGGCAGTGCAACTGTTGATCATTTCGCAGATACAGACTCTGAATTAATTAGAATAGATACGCGTTATCATCACGAAGAACTGATCGCCTTTCCACTAGGCAGCAAGTTATTAATCAATGAACTTAAAACAACTGTCGGTGGCGGAGGTACTAATACTGCTGTCGCCTTTTCTCATTTAGGCTTGAAAACAGCCTATCTTGGAAAAATCGGTGATGATGCAGCTGGAGATTTTGTACTACAGTTATTGAAAGATGAAAACATTACATTTTTAGGTCCGCGAGAAGGACAAACTGGATTTTCAGTTATTTTGAATAGTATTCAAGATGATCGTTCAATACTTGCCTTTAAAGGTGCTAACGATCATTTAAGAACAAATGAAGTCCCTAAGTTAGACACAAAGTGGATATATTTATCCAGTATGTTAGGTGAAAGCTGGGATACTATCGTTAATATAATTGCTAGCGGACAATTTAACGTTGCGTTTAATCCAAGTAACTATCAAGCTGAATTAGGGTGTCAAGCACTTTCAACATTAATTGATCATGTGAATATTCTGATTATGAATCGCGAAGAGGCTTGTAAGTTATTAAGCATAGATCACCTAGAAGCCCCTGAGTTTCGTAAATTGCTGGCATTACTTCATGAGCTTGCTCCTAAAATTGTCGTAATTACAGATGGCAAAAAAGGCGCTTTTGTTTATGATGGGGAAACTTTTTACCATGGCAAGCCTACTCCCGGCTTAAACATCCTTGAAACAACGGGTGCAGGGGATGCGTTTGCAGCAACCTTCACATCAGCTATTATTAAAGGTATAACTACCGAAACAGCATTAAATTATGCCATGACAAATGCAGAATCAGTTTTACAATACAAAGGAGCAAAAGAAAAATTGCTTCATTGGGATGAACTTATCTCTCAAGCAGAACAAAATTCACGGCAAATTGAAACGCTCGACTAGATTACATATTTGAAAAATTCAATGTGCTCAACGAATCATTCTTTAGGATCAAGAAAAAATGACCTCTGAACTTAGTTTCCATATTCACGTAGACAATGTTATCCCACACGCCGACAAACAGGCATCTCAAGAAGTGTTTTCGATATGGAAGGCCGCCAGTCAATTTTTTAACGACATAAGTTTTGAATGTGCATCTGCAAACGGCTCTAAGATTCTCAAAGCACAAATCAAATTAGACCTTAGTGGTACTGTGGAAATTTTAGAAAGTGCCATTCAGCGTTCAGGTAGTTTTGATGATTACCGTGAACTACATGCGGAAAATAGTGACAATGAAGTTGGCGCTATTCTAGCTATGACGATTAAATTGGAAGACAAAGCTGCTACACTAGCAACTGAAGATGCTTATTATATTGCGAGCACCTTCCAACAACAGTTTTTCCTAACGATGAATCTTGCTTTTCCTGGTTCATGCAAGCTCATTGGTACTCGTTTTGTTGGTCATAACGCTCACTTATACGAAGCGCAATCATTCGATTCGAAACTGTTCTACGACGTTCGTATGTGTAGTCATCAACAATCATGGCCAGCATTACAAAAACTAGATCTTGCAAGCATTTGGACTTGGTTGAACACCCAAGGCTTCAGTCGATCTGATGTCGCTATTTCCAGCATTAACAAGGTTATGTTTAATATGTTGAAATTAGCACAGCAACGTCATCGTTTCGGTTCACGAAGTGCTTTATTAGCTACTAAACAATTTCAATTACTTCTTGATACTCAAGATGAAACTCGCTTACGCAATAGAACCTCATTGGTATTAGGTCAAATACCTGAGGCCTCTGATTGCTTTGTTGCGCTTCTGCAACTTCGTCGCGAATTGTTTGAAGGCCATCACCCAGTAAGACGCCCTGCTCTAATTTGTCATAGTGCTTACGAAGAAAGTCGTGAACAAATTTCAAACCATAATACGACAATAGAGCTAGCTGCAACTATGATAGTGGCCTTAGTTCAACAACTTATTAAAACTGAAAAAAGTAAATTCCAGTTTAAAGAATCTTTGATCTAACAATTAATCTAACTAAATAAAAAAAGGGGCTGTTAAATTGCCCCTTTTTTATTTGAATGACTCTAAAATAATTTACAGTGGTAAATCCTGAATCATATCCAGGCATCTTTTCGAATATGCAAATTCATTGTCGTACCAGACATGCAATTTAACAAATCTGCCCTGAATCACATTTGTAGATAAACCATGTACGATTGCAGAATGAGGGTCTCCAATTATATCGGAAGACACAATCTCTTCATCACTATAAGCAAGAATCCCCTTCATTGGCCCATTTGCAGCAGTAATAAAGGCATCATTTACTGCCTTAACATCGACATCTTTAGATAGCTCTACGCTTATATCGGTAATAGCACCATCAACGACAGGAACCCGTAATGCGATAGCTGCTAGTCTGTCTTTTAACTGAGGTAAAACTTCAACAGTCGCTTTATCAGCACCAGTGGATGTAGGGATGATATTAACCGCACCAGCACGACCACGAATCATATTACGTTTTGCGCCGTCTACCATTGTTTGGCTGATGGTATAACCATGAACAGTGGTTACGTGCGCTTTTTCAATGCCAAAATTATCCCACAAAACCTTTAACGGTGGAGCTAGTGAGTTGGTCGTACACGAAGCATTAGAGAGAATAAAGTGTTTGTCTGGATCAAATTCATGATCATTGACGCCCATTACAAGCGTTTTATCTGGATCATCAGCTGGCGCACTAATTAACACTCTTCTAGCGCCTGCCTTTAAATGTTTACTTGCATCTATGTGTTTTCTGAAAGCACCACTTGCTTCTAAAACCACATTAACACCAAGTTCTTTCCACGGTAAATTTTCAGGATTTTTTTCAGAATAAACAGGGATAACTTTGTCGCCAAGCTTCAGATTACTACCCGAAACACTCACATCAAATTGTGCACGACCATGAACAGAATCAAACTTCAATAGGTACGCTAAATTATCAATAGCGACTAAATCATTTACAGCAACTATTTCAATATCATCATAGTTTCCATTTAAATATTCACGTAATACTAATCTTCCTATGCGGCCTAAGCCATTTATTGCTACTCGTTTCATTACACATTCCTTTATATTGTTTTTATGAGCCTTTGCTTGAAACTTACTACTGAACTATTCCCTCACTATAAACATGCTCTTACCTTCATTACATTGACGTAAATCAAGCTTTAGATTGAGTTCAAAAAAATCTCTACTCTTCTATCTGTGTTATTAAGTTAATTAGAAAAAAATGCAATTTATGATATTGATAAGAATGTGATGGTTTTCAAAAAACTATTTTTTATTTTTAGTAAAGCTCATACATTTATAATTATTAAATTAAAACTTGAGCCTGATCAATGATGAGATGATTTAATGAAAGCTAGAATCAAATTTCTTTATAGCTTATAGGTTTAGTCTTTGAAAGAGACTTGTGTTATACCTAGAGAATAATAAAAAATAAGAAATTTGAGGTAACAGCACGTGGAAGGAATGTTTACTCGCTACAGTGGCATCACCAGTATTGTTGGTGATATCGTCAATATAAAAATTGGCGACCAAGCTTCAATGTCTATTCCGCCAAGAAACAGAGATTTAGCTATCATAGAACAAGATGGCAAAACATTTTCATTAGCCCAGATCATCAAGCTTTCTGATAACAATGTCTCTTTACAAGTATTTTCAGGTACAAAAGGTTTATCTAATGGCGCATCCGTTCGCTTTCTGGGTGAGCCCATGCAGGCTACTTATTCCGACAACATATTTGGTCGAATTTTTAATGGTTCTGGCGAAGCGATAGATAATGGTCCCTCGCTTTCATTAGAGCCTAAAGTCAAAATTAATGGCCCTACTGTAAATCCAACTGCCCGAGTCCTGGCTTCACGCATGATTCACACAAAAGTACCCATGATTGATGTTTTCAATTGTTTAGTTGAAAGCCAAAAAATCCCCATTTTTTCAGTTGCAGGTGAACCCTATAATGATTTTTTAGCACGAATAGGTGTTCAAGCTGAAACAGACGTCGTTATCTTTGGTGGTCTTGGTTTAATTTACGACGATTTCCACAGTTTTAAAACTGCTTTTGAAGATGCGGGCGTTCTGTCACGTACGGTTATGTTTGTTAATCTTGCATCTGATCCAACTGTTGAACGTTTAATGGTGCCAGACTTATGTTTGGCCGTTGCAGAAAAAATGGCAACAGAAGAAGGCAAGCGTGTCTTAGTGCTGCTTACGGATATGACAGCTTATGCAGATGCCATGAAAGAAATCGGTATCGCAGTAGAACACATCCCTTCTAATCGCGGTTATATGGGAGATTTATACTCCCAACTTGCTCGCCGATACGAAAAAGCCTGTGACTTCAAAGGTGCAGGTTCAGTCACTATTTTATCTGTCACCACTATGCCAGGTAATGATCTAACTCACCCGGTTCCAGACAATACGGGCTATATCACCGAAGGCCAATTTTATCTGCATAATGGTGAAATTGACCCTTTCGGTTCATTATCTCGTCTAAAGCAACATGTCGTTGGTAAACAAACCAGAGAAGATCATGGGCAGATCATGAATACCATGATTCGTTACTATTCTGAAGGAATTGAAGCGGAACAAAAAAAGGCGATGGCCTTCGACTTAAGTGAATTTGATTTAAAACTTTTAAAATTCAGCAAACTGTTCCGCAAGCGTTTCATGAAATTGGATGTATCCATGCCGCTTGAAATTGCCTTGGATGCTTGTTGGGAATTGCTAGCAGAGTGCTTTGAAAAGTATGAAGTCATTATTAAACAAAATCTAAAAGACAAATATTGGATCGAAAAACATGACAAAGTTAGCGCTTAATAAGAGTTCTCTCAGCGCTGAAAAAAAGAAACATGTCAGCTATGGGAAATATCTACCTTCGCTTGAACTGAAGCAAAAGCAATTACTTTCTGAGCGTAAAAAGCATGAAACATTGTTGCATGAACATCAACAAAACATAGAAGTCATTGAACAGGATGTGCATCAACGTTTGCCAATGCTTGCGGTTAAAAATATTGACCTAGACAAGCTTGTTGAAATAATTGATCTACAAATAGAACAAGAAAATTTGCTGGGCACGCTACTGCCTTTTCTTGGTCATGTAGAGTACAAACGTACTCATTATAGTTACCTTTCCCGCCCGCACTGGGTTGATGAAGTCGTTAATTCGCTTGAAATGGTGGTTAAATTAAAACTTGAAGAGCGTATTTTAGAAGAACGCTTACGTAGATTAAGCAATGCTCTTCAAGTTATTACGCAACGCGTTAATTTATTTTCGAAAGTCCTGCTTCCTCAAACCAAACTTAATATTAAAAAAATTGGTTTATTTTTAGCAGACCAAGACAGAGCAGCTGTTGTCAGATCCAAGCTTGCAAAACGTAAACACCAGCTTGAATCATCTGCAGGGAGCGTTTAACGATGGCCATAGCTAAATTAAAAAAAGTTCTTCTTCTTGGTGAGATTGCGTCTAAAAATAAAATTCTCAAGGCACTTCAAACCTGTAATCTATTGCATTTAATTCCGCTAAATGAATCCAAAGAACTTAGTTCTACTCTCGATTATGACAAGCTAAAAGAAGCTCTTAGCTATTTGAAGTCATCACCTCGTAAACGTAGACTGCAAAATCCAATTAAATCTGTAAATATAGAAAAACTCATTGATGATATATTAAGCAATAAGCAGGAAAGAGTTAATGCTATAGATAAAATTGAACTCATCAAAAACAGAATAAAAGATGTGATGCCATGGGGTGACTTTGAATACCCTGACTTAAGCGCAATAGATGGTTATCGCTTGTGGTTTTATACCGTTCCCCTGTCAAAGAAAGTCATACTTGATGAGTTAAGCCTTCCCTGGAAAATATTAGGTCAAGATCACAAACAACTTTATTTTGTCGCTATTTCAAAAGCAGAACCTTCAGAGACGACACTACCGTTTACACGAGTTCATGTAGGAAGTAGAAGTTTATCGCAGCTAAAGGTTGATCTGAATGAAACACTAGTAAGCCTTGAAGATCTTAATGCACAAAGAGAATCACTGACTCGCTGGATTCGACCCATAACCCATTCATTAGACGAAACCATTAACCTTTCTCGTTTAGCCAAGGCTTCTGATATCACCTTTGACACAGAAGACTGCTTTGCATTAAATGCCTGGATACCAAGTAGCTCAGTTCATGAATTAGAAACACTTCGAAAGAATTTACCTTTTGCCTATACTTACCGAGATCCTGAAAGTTCAGAAAATCCGCCTACGCTTTTGGAAAACTCGGATCTAATTGGTGGTGGTGAAACAGCAGTATCTTTTTTTCAGCTTCCAGGCTACCGGTCTTGGGATCCATCTTTGGTTTTATTTATTTCTTTTTCTTTATTTTTTGCAATCATTCTTGCTGATGCTGGCTATGCATTAATTCTAGGCGCATTACTCGCTTTTAAATGGAAAAAGCTGAGCAAGACTAAACAGGGTCACCGACTACGCAACCTCTTCTCCGCAATCATAGGCGCTTCGACAGTCTACGGCATAATGATTGGCAGTTACTTCGGTATTGTTCTTGAAGAAGACAGTCTCTTATCACAGCTACAAATTTTAAACTTGAATGACTTTAGTTCCATGATGAAACTTTCTATTGGCATAGGCGCTTTACATTTGATCATTGCCAATGCTTTCTCTTGTTGGCAGCATCGTTCATCGACAATAAAGTTTTCTAATATTGGCTGGATACTTGTTATTAGCGCTTCATATTATTTATGGCTAAGTTTTTTAGAAGATAAAACGGTCTTAACTCTTAATAATCCTACCTGCCTTACGATCATCCTTGGTATCACATTGGTGATTTTTTTTAGTACTCATCGAGAGATTAAATCTGTTTCAGATTATTCGGCTAAAGCAGTTGATGGTGTACTTTCTTTTTACAAAATCACCAAAGCATTTGGCGATGTTTTAAGCTATATGCGTCTTTTCGCGCTTGGTTTGTCTAGCGCATCCTTAGCCGTCACTTTCAATCAGTTAGCTCTTACTGCCAGTGAATCTGTACCAGCTGGCGGATTTATTCTCTTTACAATAATTATACTCTTTGGACATATTCTGAACTTTATATTAGCCATTATGAGCGGTGTAATTCATGGCTTACGATTAAATTTATTAGAATTCTATAACTGGGGTATCGAAGGTGAAGGCTATCCTTTTGAATCCTTTAAACGTAATGAAGATAAAAAATAATAAGAATAAAACTCACAAATTATTTAAATAAGAGGAAGACAAAATGGAAAGTTTAATCATTGCCTTGGGTTGGATTGGAATATTTTCTCCGGTCGCTTTAGGAGCCATAGGAAGCGCTCAAGGTTGCGCAAAAGCCGGCCAAGCAGCAGCAGGCGCTCTATTGGATACAGAAAGCGGTTATGGAAAATATATAGGTTTAGCAGCGATGCCCTCAACGCAGGTTATTTTAGGCATTGTAATTATGTTTACCTTAAATCGAGAATTGACCGTCACCAACTCTCCTGGAATTTTTGCGATTGGCTTATTAAGTGGCTTAGCATTGCTTTTTTGTGCG
>TARA_R110001592_G_scaffold192795_13_pt1 | contig 10290 bp, 6 predicted proteins | sample TARA_R110001592 | Tara Oceans TARA_R110001592 (sample SAMEA4398387) | marine metagenome | biome: Polar Biome; feature: [SRF] surface water layer (ENVO:00010504); material: water (ENVO:00002006), including particulate matter (ENVO:01000060) such as... | depth 5 m | reverse complement strand
TGCCGTGTTTATTGGCCTTGTAGGACATTCTCCATCCACTTGGACTAATTGCAGCCCAGCTTTTAGAAATTAGTAATTGCCAAACATCTCCTGGTTGTTTACTAATATCCATTAATGTTTTTGGTATAAACTCATTTAATTTACCTTCATCTATTTGAATGATAATCTCTTCAACATCATATCCACTTGAATCTGCCCAGTCATAAAACATATCAAATTCTCTTTTAGGTAGAGTATAATAAGTGTCGCGACCATCTTTATGATAATCTAGTTTTTTAGAATATGATTTATTTGCTAAGAATTTATCGTCTAAACCTCCATCATCTATTGAGAATATAATCCTATCCTCTTTAGCTTCAGTTAGATATTGTTCAAATAGTTTTAAATATTTCATTATTTCTTTGGTGCTTTTTTTATTCCACCGGCATCTCTTACCGCTTTTGCAACGTCTTTATCGTTTGTCTGCCAAGTTCCTTTTCCTTTTGTTAAAAATGCATTAACTCTTGCATATCCCCATTGTTCTTGTCCAGCACCAGGCTTATGGCCTGACTTCCATGCTGCCATTCCTCTTCTCATTATTATTCTTATTAAACCAATTGGAACTCCAGTCTCTTCTGCTTTGTTTTTAAGGCCTGTTTCTATTCCTTTTCCACTGATAGGACTTTGGTCTCCTTCTGGGTTTTCATCTTCATTTACTGATGATAAGTATATTTCAAATAATTCTTTATCTGTAAGTGTTCTAACAGATTCATCTTTCTTATCTCCAAACATTTTTTCATAGTCACTAGTTCCTTTACCTTTCTTTAGATTCTTTTTACCCTTTGTATCACCCGGCATTTCTTTATATGCAGCAGGGTCGTCATCATCCATCTCAGCTTGTTTTTTCATTTGAGACTTTTTCTTATCCTGTGTAGATTTACTAATTCCCTTAGCATACTTAGCAGGAAGTGATTCATTAATGTATTGTTCGAATAGTTTTAAATATTTCATGGTTTATATATTAAAATTTATATTGTGCACTTATGATATAGTTTCTTCCCGGTGCAGAAATACCTGAAGAAAATGTTCTATAGTGTATATCTGTTAAGTTTTCTAAGCCTATATTCATTTTAAAATTATCACTAAACTTCCATGAAAGTGCAATGTTATATGTTTGCCATGCAGGCCAACCTTCATCTGTAGCTAAATCAGTATTATCAGTTGCGTCATTAGCATCTTCTAAAGATTTAGCTGCAGTAATGTCCCACCAGAATCTTGCTGAAAGTTTTGCAAATTCTATATTAGTTAAGAATTTACCATAAACTGGAGGTATATGTCCAAGTGGTTCATCATTTGAAATATCATATCCTTCTTGATAATTAAATGAACCTTCAAAATATAGTTTTAAGTTTTCTATACCTCTTATTGCATTCCATTTTCCAGTTAGAGAAAGTCCTCTAACATAAGCTTCATCTGTGTTGATTAATGTTTGAACATTTACTTCTTCGCCTTCGTGAATTTCAGTATATCCTAAATCTTGTTTTGTTATTGCATCTCTTAACCATGTATTATATAGTGTTCCAGATAGGCCAAATCCTTTCCATGATTTAGTTATACTAGCCTCTGCATTATATGCATATTCAGGAGTAAGGTCTGGATTAGGAATAACCATATCACCTCTCTTAACAAATACTTTACCATAGTCATCAATATTAGGACTTCTAAATCCTGTACTACCAATAGCATCAAATTTCCAGCCATTTCCCGGTTTAAAGACAGAGTTTATATTTCCTGTTAATGCACTATTCGTAGAACTTATTTCATCTGTAACGAATACAACGTCGCTGCTATTAAAAGACATATTAGCAAAAACCGATGAATATCTTAAGCCACCTGCCATTAAGAACCTTTCAGAGAAATGATGTTTATATGTTGTATATGCCGCAATTGATGTTAAATCACTTCCACCTGAAGGATATCTTGGCTGAGTACCTTCCGTTGCAGTAGATAATACTTGATTATTTACAAACTCAAACCCGTATAAAAGTTTATTTTTTACAAAATCAAAATTAAGACTTGATACATGAACATCAATATATGTATTACTATATTCATCTGACTGATATTTTCTAGTAATTCTATCTTCTTCTATAAATTGATATCCACTAGTAATCTTAAATTGGTCATATATTTTAGTAGATGCATAGTGATTTGCATTTATGGAAGTAAAAAATCTAGTTTGAGGGCCATAACTCCATTCACTCCATTTTAAAGTACCATCTTTATAATCTTGTAGATTATCATATCTTGGAATATTTGATGTAGTTGATAATTGAGTATTCCATCTAATAATCCAGTCATTTGAAGCTTTCCATGTTAAATTATTTAATAGGTCATATTGCTCATATCCAGTTCCTACTTGAATATGTGGATTTTCATTTTTAACCATTTCATCGTTCTCATTAACATAATGATTAACAAGTCCCCATTCACTATATCCGTGTTCTCTATTTTGTCCCATAATTAAATCACCATAAGATGTCCATGTGAAACTTGTAAAATTAGCGATGTTCTTCCATCCAGTATTATGGTCTATATGAAATGACCGGCTTTCATCTGCCGTTGCTAGTCTACTAGAAACTTTAGTTTGATAAAACGTTTTATTATTTTTACTAAATTGAGGTTTTCTTGTATAAAAGTGTATTACTCCACCTAGTGCATCACTTCCATATATTGTTGAAGATGGTCCAAATACTACTTCAACCATATCAACTGCATTTGCATCTACTGTCAAGGCATTTTGTAAATGACCTGAACGATAAATTGCGTTATTCATTCTAACACCATCAACTACAAGTAAAACTCTATTAGCTTCAAATCCTCTAATAATTGGAGAACCACCACCTAACTGAGACTTTTGAACTTGAACTCCATTAGTCTTTGTTAAGAGGTCAGGTGTCTGATTAACATTAGCTGATTCAATAGTTTTTCTATCTATTGACTCAATACTGTATGCAACGTCTTCTCTTTTTTCTCTAACTTTACTACCTGAAACAACTACTTGTTCTAAATAAAGTGCTGTTTCTCTTAAAAATACTACATTGTTCTTTTCAAGTATTTCACCTTTTGTTATTTTTCTTGTTTCATATCCAAGAAATGATATCCTTAGTAGCATATCATTAGACCATTTAGAAATATCAGCATGGCCATTCAAATCTGTAGTAGTACCGACTCTAATAGAATCTGTAACAAAACCATTAGCAGTTTCTGTTATTAATACCTGATAAGATGATATATTAGCGAACGGAACAGGTTCTAATGTTTGCTGGTCTTGTATTGTTATTGTTTGTGACATTGCTACAAACGGAAACATTAATAATAGTATTATTAGTTTCTTCATATTATTCTTCTTTTTTATCTTTGTTAAACCAAAAGTCGATAATTTTAGAGAATGAAGCTAAAAATGCTCCAATAATTATATTTAATAAGTCCCTAAATTTATCGTCTAATTCTAATGTCGGGTGAAATAATAAATATATTATTTGACAAAACATACCAAAAACAAACAATGTTAAAAGTGTTTTAATCCATTTAACTGAGCTGTTTTTATTTTTACCTTTTACACTATCTTTTTTCAATTTTTATAATTTATACTTTAATCCAAAAGTAGTTCTATAATTCTTAACACCATAATAGTTCGAAATTTCTCCTGATAATACAAGGTCAAATTTCTTACCTAATTTTAATCCTGCTTCAATTCCACCATCATATTCAAATACATTTTCACTAGGAGCCCAATCAGCTTCCATACCAAATGACTTTAATTCAATATCATTACCAGAATATACAAATTGTCTAACAGGTACACTTAAATCTTGAGGATACGGGTAAAAGTTTGCAAAAACATTAAAGAAATACCATTCTGTTTCTGAGAATAAATCTACACCTATTACAGGTGAGCCTTGATATGCCCATATTCTCTTTTTTGCATTATATTGATTTGTAACATACGGTTCATTTAATGAAGGTTCTAATACATCTGCATAAGTTCCAATGAGTTCATCATTAGCCCATTCTCCATTATTATCAAAATCGTAAAATACATTCTGTGCTCCTGATTCTGTATCCCATGATGTTCTTTCATACCAGTTTAAGAATTCATCGGTATAAGCTGCCCATGGAGTTGCTCTCATATTATACCCAAATGTCAAGTTTATATTTTTATTAACTCTATATAATATTCTTATACCAGTCTTCATATATTCTTGATTAGAACCATATAAATTTATTGATTCATATCTTCTAGCTTTATGGTCTGCTTCTAGCCAAAACCCATATCTTTCAAATATTTTTGTATATCTAATATATTGTCTTTGTTGTGTATATACATCACCGTCTCTTCTAAGAAAATCCCATTGAAGTCTATATTGCATTCCCTGTGTATTAAATGCGTATGATTCTTTATTTTCATCTTTTTTAAGGTCTTCTTCCTTTCTTCCAAATATATTTTCAGGACATGTTAAACAAGATTCACTTGCCTTTTTCCTTATTTCAAACGAATAAATGTAGTCATCTGGTATTGATATATTAGCAAATTCATTTGGTCTAGCAAGAAATCCACTAAATCCTAATTGTATACCTGTAAAAAAGTTTTTCTTAGTCCATTCTATCACATCCCTTTGAGTTAAACTATCAAGTGCAGAACTTATTTTATTAAAACCGACTTCTTTATTAAATTCTGACCAGCTTGGTACAAAATTTGATTGTAGTCTAGTACTATCGTTTTTGTGAATTTCTCTTTGTATTAGATAATTATTCTTAGCTGCATAGATATTATGTTTTACACATTTAAGATAATCACCAACACAATATGGATAATTAGATACATCTGGTTGAGATAAGTATGTTACTAAGTCTTGTTCTTTTTGATTCCACTTTGGTACAGGAGGTAGAATAGATTTACAATTTTCTAGTTCTACAATTGCTATAGGTGCAACTGGAGATTGCTTTTTTATTTGACCAGACATACTTACATTCATAATGAATACAATAGCTAACCAAAGTGATATTCTAAGTTTTTTCATAATTATTTAATTATATCGTGGCCTCCTAAAGATTTTAGCTTTAATTCAATTGCCTTGAATTCTACATCAATTTCTTTAGTAATATCAAATACTTTCTTTTCCAGAGTATTGATTGTTTTAATTTTTTTATTAAGCCTTTCTTCAACTACTGTAATTTCAGCTTCTAGTTTTTCTTCTAATGTTACGAACTTTTCTAATACCATTTTAGTTTCATCTTCGAAATCTTCGTCAAATATCTTTTGTTTTTCTTCAAAAATATAAATCTGGTTTTTCATTGTTTGAAATTCTCCATATATTATACCTAATGTAAATACAAACCCTATAAGGGTTATCCACATTTGTGGGTCAATTTTTTGCAGGAATCCTTCTTCTTTGTTATTTGCCATATACAAATATTTTTTTTTATCTTTCTAGTGTTATTTGTCTATATTGATAATGTTCACCTGTTAATTCTAATTCATTATCATATCTTCTTACATTATCAAGAACCCATTTATTATAAGTCTTAAATGTAGTTGTCCATTCTTCAACGTCTAATCCTAAATAATATGTTGCAGGAACATATAGATATTCATAAGGAGTAGTATTACATAATGGTTTTTCCGCTCTCCAATTCCATCCTAAAGTAGATGAATCTTGTAGTGCTGAATTGTGGTTATCTCCCCATCTCATATCAGATGAATAACCTTCTGCTCGTGTTCCATATATTAAATCAAATTCAGCAGCTCCATTGAATTCTACTGTTCCTATATTAAATGTAGAATCGTCAACAAAAACAACCCATGCTGAAACATCTTCTCTAAATCCTTCTTCTAACATATAGAACTTAGTTATATCCCATGTGCCTTTTATCTCAGTTGGGTCAATTGCAAGAGGTTCTTCAAATGGAGTAATAGGTTCTTTTTCACAAGATGCAAGCATTAACATCCAAAATAATAATAGAATCCCTAGATATACTTCCTTCTTGTTCTTCTTAATAAAAATATCTAAATTCTTCATTTATTGCTTTATTATTCTATGGTTTATTATCATACCTTTATTATTTATTCTCAAATCATATATGCCCGATGGGTATTTACTTAAGTTGATTTCAGTAGGTTCTTCTTTATGTATAAGAAGATTACCAAGCATATCATAAAGGTCAATATTGATAATTTCATTTGTCTTGATTATTACAATATCTCTAGTAGGATTAGGATATATTAAGATTTGACCTCTTGTTAAATTATCTAATGATAATGGAATTCCATATTCACAATAATCATATTGTGACTGACAGAAAGCATCCCATTGATTTGTTAAACAATAAGGGTCAACTTCATAAATTACCCACGTGTAGCAACTATCATTTAACCAGTAAGGATTTCCAGTACCAGTTACACTATTTAAATCATAATATAAACAACTACCGTCATCTGTATTAGCAAGTGGGTTATAGTTATCTACCATAACAGTACTGAATCCTGCTAAATAACCAGGATATGTATTATATAAATATCCTTGGAAATCATATTCATTTGTACATCCTAATACTTCTGCAATACAAGTACCGTCATCTGTATTGGCAAGTGGGTCATAATTAAATGCTGTACTGTCCATGCAACCGAAAATACGTGCTATACAAGGGTCTGATATATCAGTTGCTGATACTTGATTTGTATTGGCTAATGGGTCGTAATTCCATGAACTATATCCATCTCCATCTAAATCATTAAAAGCTCCATCATCCATACATCCATAGTAAAATGGTATACAATTTGAAGGTGTATATTCAGTATTTGCAAGTGGGTCGTAGTTCCACATGGTCGTGTCCATACATCCAAATGCATACGGTATACATGCTCCAGGTGGTTCTATATTTGCATTTACATTATAGTTAAATTGAGCTGGGTCCATACATCCGTATACTACTGTAATACATGAACCATCTTCAATATTTGCAAGTGGGTTATAATTAAAAGCAGCAATTCCATCGCCGTCGTAATCAATTGATACTCCATCATCCATACATCCATACACAATAGGAATACAAGTTCCATCATCTATGTTTGCTAGTGTATTATAATTAAGCATTGAAGGGTCAGTACAACCATATACTGCTAAATCAATACAATTTCCATTATCATAATCTGCAGTATATCCTTGAGTCCAGAATTGAAGATATAATGGGTCAGTACATCCTGGTGAATAATAACATGAACCATCTTCAGTATTTGCTTGAAAGCTATAATTAAATGCAGTAGGGTCCATACATCCATAATTAAATGGAATACATGCTCCACCTGGCTGTGAATTTGCGAGTGCATCATAATTCCACATTGTCGTGTCCATACATCCATAATAGAATGGGATACAAGAACCTCCTGGTATATCAATATTAGCTGATGGATTATAATTCCACATTGAATTATCCATACATCCATATATTGTAGTTGCACATGTACTATCTTCTACGTTTGCAAATGGATTATAATTTAAAGCTGGTAATCCATCTCCATCATAATCTAAAATAGTACCATCATCCATGCATCCTAATATTATAGGAATACATGTACTTGGTGTATTTTCTATATTAGCTAATGGGTCATAATTAAATTGCGATATGTCTGTGCATCCCCATATTGCAGTATCTAAACAAGTTCCATTATCATAATCAGCAATATATCCTTGTGTATGAAATTGTAAGAATACTGGGTCAGTACATCCAGGATACCAATAACATGAACCATCTTCTACGTTAGCGATTGCATTATAATTAAATGCAGTTGAGTCCATACAACCATAAGTATAAGGAATACAATTTGAAGGTGTATATTCAGTATTAGCTAATGCATTAAAATTAAACATTGTATTATCCATACATCCAAAAACAAATGGAATACAACTATTATCTGATAAATTGGCTAGTGGGTCATAATTAAATTGACCTGGGTCCATACATCCATATACAACTGAATCTAAACAAGAACCATTATCATAATCTGCAGTAAATCCTTGATTCCAGAATTGTATAAAATTAGGGTCAGTACAACCAGGTTCATAATAACATGAGTTATTATTTGTATTTGCTAATGGGTCAAAATTAGCAGCTAAGTTATCTGTACATCCATATATGAAGGGTATACAAGTACCATTATCTGTATTAGCTAAAGAGTTATAATTCCACATTGTAGAATCTATACATCCATTAATTACTGGTACACAACTATTATCATTCGTATTCACATCTATAAATGGGTCTCCTGTAAGTGCTATAAAATTAAATGCAGTTGCATCTGTACATCCAAGAATTGTAGGAATACATGGGTTAATAGAATCCGTAGCAGAAGTCCAGTTTACAGTTGCATAACTATTATAGTTAAATGCTGTACTGTCCATACAACCAAATTCTGCAAGTGTTGAACAGCTTCCATCATCAAAGTCAGCAACAAATCCTTGAGTATGATATTCTAAGTATGCTGGACTTGTACATCCTGGAGCATAATAACAACTACCATCATCTGTATTTACTAATGAGTCATAATTAAATGCTATCGGGTCTGTACATCCAGTTATTACTGGTATACAATTATTACCGCAATCTTGGAGAGCAGTATAAGTAAATGGATAGGGTATAATTGCATCAGTCCATGGATTACTACCAACTGAGAACGTAGTAGTACCCACTGGGTTAATTAATTCAACTCCACATTGATTTGCAGTTGTTGATGAATTACCTTGTGTAAAGAAATATATCTTAGCAGGTTCAATTGTTCCTAGATTTAAGTTAATATCTAGCTGAGAACCATTTTGTATTGTGTAAGGTCCATACAGTGAATCTCCTTGTACAACTCCAATATAAGAGCCAAACCACCCATCACCTGCGCCATCCGTTAGTCTTAATGTATAATTACAACTAGGATTTATCAATTGTTGATTTGCAAGTGGGTCATAATTAAATGCAGTTGAATCAAGACATCCAAGTATAACAGGAGTTAGGCATGAACCATCATCAACTATTGCCATTGGATTATATTCAACAAATCCAGGGTCTGTACAGCCAGAAGGGGGTCCTGATATATTACAAGGAGATACATTACCTAAATTTCCAATTGTTTGAAATCCAAAATTCATATTAGGTGGAGCTAAGTGATAAAGAGTGTCTCCACATGAAGGATTAATAATTAATACTTCACCATCTACACCTCCAAAACATGAACCACACATTCCGTCTCCATAATTATCCATTAAAATAAATTGCAATGCCATATTACTATCAATACAAATCGGAGTAGTAACTGGAATACCTGTAGTATTATATGGAGGACTGGTTGCAATAGTATTACCTGTTATTGTATCTTGAATTTCCCAAGAAATTTCACCTGAATAAGTGTCAGGTGTTAATACAACTAAAATTTCACTTTCACCAGGCGGGCAACTTATTGATGTTCCTCCACAAACTCCATTATCAACGTTTGCAAAAGGATTATATAATGGTTGAGTAGGGTCTGTACAGCCCACAATACAAGGTTCTGGTGTAATCCATAGAGTGTCACTGTAAGTATCATCTCCAAATTTAACGAAGAAAAAGTGTGGTACGTCTTCAGTTACAAAATTACCACCTGCTTTTACATCAAATGAATTTAAGTTATTATTAAAATAAGAAACTTCCCAGATAGTATATGGAAATGTTGTAGGTGGCGTTGAGCCGATAGGAACAGCTCCTGCATAGTATTGACTCTGTACAAATGGTGTTGCGTTTAAGTCATATCCATAATGTATTGCGTTAACGTCACAAAATAAACCATGTGTTGTTTGCCACTCAAAGGATAATTCTACTTGATTACCATTACATGATTGTGAAACTGAAGATGTATCAAACCCATTACATGGAGGATATATGCATGATGCATAATCATCTTGAGTAGCTAATGAATCATAGTTTAGTGCAATTGGATTCATACAACCTATAAGATACTCACATTGTGAATCACCTTCATTAGGACCCCATGCGTGTACAGTTGCTAATGAATCATAATTCTGGGCTACTGGGTCTAAGCACCCTGGAATAAAGGTTGTTGGAGGAGCACATGGTGCAATCGTTAATGTATCTATTAAAATTGATGGTAGATTTCCGTTTGGTAAAAATTGGCCTGGTATTGTCCAGCCATTAGCCAGAGCAAGTGAATCATTGCCTGTACTTGGCACTGTATATCCATAGCCTTGAACAAATGATAATGTATCTTGA
>TARA_R110001592_G_scaffold84458_3_pt1 | contig 10291 bp, 6 predicted proteins | sample TARA_R110001592 | Tara Oceans TARA_R110001592 (sample SAMEA4398387) | marine metagenome | biome: Polar Biome; feature: [SRF] surface water layer (ENVO:00010504); material: water (ENVO:00002006), including particulate matter (ENVO:01000060) such as... | depth 5 m | reverse complement strand
ACTCCTGCAACAAATCAAGAAATGTATGAATTAACTAAGTCGCTATCTGATAAATTGAAGGCAAAATCATTGAATACACAGATTGTTCTTGGTGAAGCAGGTAACTTAAATTATTTATATGAAAATGTAAATGGAGAAGATAGAGATGACCAAATTAATGCTTTTTTTGGTGAAACTGAAACAAATATATCACAATTGCCTAATGTGAAAAAAGTAATAACTGGGCATAGTTACTTTTCGGAATGGCCAGTAAGTGATCAGGTAAGCTATCGTGAAAAATTAAATACTGGTGTTAAACAAATTGGTAACTTAGAATATTGGCAAACAGAATATAGCATCCTAATACAACCTGGTACTGCTGAAATTCCAGGAGGATCAGGTAGTAAGAGAGATCTTGGAATAAAGACTGCGCTATTTGTAGCTCGTGTCATTCACAATGATATTGCTGTTGCAAATGCTTCATCATGGCAATTTTGGACGGCTCTTACCCGAGCTGACTATAAAGATGGATTGATCTATTTGGATGATGGTACTAATAATGGTGGTGGTAACAATGACTATGTTAAAAATGATGGCGTTTATCATGATTCTAAATTGTTATGGGCTTTTGGTAATTATTCTCGTTTTATCCGCCCAGGAATGGTTCGTGTTCAAATAGCAAATCAAAATCCATTATTAGCATCTACAGATATCATGTTAACTGCATATAAGGATGTTTCAAAAAAGAAACTAATAATTGTAGCTGTTAATTATAGTGATTCATCGAAATCTTATAAACTTAACCTAGATGGTGTAATTAAAAACAATGAATTGATACCATATGTTACCTCCGAAAATTCCAACTTGAAAAAGGGAGATAAAGTATTAAGTAGCGATTTTGAAATACCAGCAAGATCTATAGTTACTTATGTAGGAGAGTATGAATAATCACTGTTTAGTAATTCGAAATTATGACACTTTGTTTTAAAGTTAATTAGCTATTGAGGTTGTTTTCCTAAAATTTTAAAGTAAAATTATTATGATTTATTTGTTTGTAACAGACTCTAAAAAAAATAAAAAAAAAATTATTAGTTTGTTTGAGTTAGCTTGTTTTCTTTGTTTTACAGCAGTTTTTTTTAATAGCTGTAAAAACAAAGATTCAGCTCCAGTAAAAGAGATAAAAAAGCCAAATATTGTTTTCATTTTGGCAGATGATTTTGGCGTAAATGACGTTAGCTATGGTGGCAGCACCTATTATGAAACACCAAATATTGACCGTATTGCAAATGAAGGGGTGGAGTTTACCCAAGGCTACGCTGCCTGCCAAGTGTGCAGTCCGTCAAGAGCAAGTTTAATGACAGGGCAATTTCCTGCTAGGCATGGTATTACAGATTGGATTGGAGCAGCCTCTGGTGAAGAATGGACGAAAAGAAACAACAGTAAAATACTGCCTTCAGAATATGTACACGCCCTTGCAGAAGAAGATATCACCATTGCAGAAGCTTTCAAAACAGGGGGTTATAAAACTTTTTTCGCAGGGAAATGGCATTTGGGAGACGAGCCATCGAATCCTGAGAATAATGGTTTTGATATCAACAAAGGAGGTTGGGAAGTTGGTGGCCCTAAAGGAGGCTATTATGCCCCTTGGAACAACCCTAAGTTAAATGCTAAACAAGATGGAGAAAACCTTACCATGCGATTGGCACAGGAAACGGTAGATTTTATTACTAAAAATAAGAAGGAACCATTTTTTGCATATTTGTCATTTTATGCAGTGCATGGCCCTATAGAAACCACTCAAGAAAAATGGAATAAGTATAGAAATAAAGCAGAAGCACAAGGGATTCCTGATTCAGGGTTTGAAATGGAACGTGTTTTGCCTATTAGAGTGGTACAAGACAATCCTGTTTATGCCGGTTTGGTTGAAAGCATGGATGATGCTATAGGCTTGGTGTTGGATAAATTAAAAGAACTTGGTTTAGATGAAAACACGATTGTGGTTTTTACCTCAGATAATGGCGGTGTGGCTAGTGGAGATGCATTTTCCACCTCAAACTTACCTTTAAGAGGTGGTAAAGGTTACCAATGGGAAGGTGGTATTAGAGAGCCTTTCCTTATCAAAGTGCCATCAATAAAAAATGCACCAAAGAAAATTGATTACCCAGTTTCTGGTATCGATTTTTATCCAACATTATTGGATTTGGCTGGCGTTCAAGCGAACCCAACCCAAAAAATAGATGGTGTTAGTTTGGTGCCATTGTTAAAAGGAGAATCTTTAGGAACAAGAGCGCTATTTTGGCATTATCCGCATTACGGAAACCAGGGGGGAGAGCCTTCAAGTATCATAAGAAAAGAACGCTGGAAACTTATTCATTATTATGAAGATGGTCATGATGAACTCTATAATTTATCAAATGATCCAGCAGAAAAACAAGATGTTTCTGCAGATAATCTAGAAATAGTTAAAACATTAAGAAGCGAATTGGATGCCTTTTTAGCAGAAACCAATGCCAACATTCCAGAAATGAATCCAAATTATGATGCCCCACAGGCCAAGAAGCAATATGAAAACATAAAAATCAAAATGCTTCAAGGTTTAGAAAAGCAACGTAAAGATTTCTTAAAGAAAGACTTTAAACCAAACGAAGACTGGTACAACAGTAGTTTAAATACAAAAATTACTCGAACTGTTTTATTTAATAAATAGTTCAAAATAGTTAATATTTTTTTTCACTTAATACTAAATATACTTTTTAATTAATCTAAATCTCAATTATTATGACACGAATTTTTACTCTTTTTAACGTTTTTTTTATTTGTATGTCTAGTTCTATTTTTGGACAAGACATAATGCTCAATGATTTTGAATCTGGTTCGCCAACGTATGTTTCAAGATATGGAAATAGTTCAAATATTTCTATCGTTTCTAATCCATTTTCTGAAGGTATTAACACAACAACCAATTGTGCTAAAATTATTAGAACTACTGCTAATTGGTATGAACTTTTTGCTTTTCCTGTAAGTTTTTCGATACCTGCAAATACAAAAAAATATTTGCACATGAAGGTTAATTATTATGCACAACCTGATATATCCATTCGCATTGAAGGTCCAGATGAGAATTCTGATGGAGGCGCTGATATGCGTGCTTTAAATACATACACTGATTTAGGAAATTGGCAAGATTTAGTATTTGAAATGGATGGAGGATCAGGAGGTATTACGGTAAACGCTATTGTTGTATTGCCTGATTTAGGATTTAATAATGTACCTGCAGGACAAGTTCTGAATGATACGGACAAGTTTGGATATATTGACGAAATTTTAGTTAACGATAGCTCTACTGCTGCAACTCTTAATGTTGAAGAATTTGTAACAAACAATTCAATTGCAATATATCCAAATCCTATAAGTGATTTTTTGAATGTGTCTAATTTAAAACCTACAAGTATAATATCAATTTATAGTCTTGATGGTAAAAATGTGTACAATGATATAAATAAAAATGATAATTTATCTTTATCTGTAAAAGGATGGGCTAAAGGAGTTTATATTATTAATGTTAAAAACGGTAACCAAACTTCCGCGAAAAAGTTTATTGTTCAGTAAATTTATTTAAGTAATATTATATCAACAAACTTACTCTAAACTTTTTGTTAACTAGTATTTTTGTTGATATAAAATTTATATCATTTTTTTAACTATAAATTTCATTACTACAATAAACCAAATTTTATAAAAAATGCTGAATACACATTTTGTGTTGCATTTTTTGTGTTGGAATTATTTTTTTGGAGGAATGCCACAAGTCACTATTGATGATGTAGCTAACAGAGTATCTTTATCAAAAAGACAACACGAAAACAGTATTAATAGATCCTTCCTGGTTTAGGAAAATAATGCACAGAATTTCTTAGATAAAGACTTTAAACCAAACGAAGACTGCTACAACAGTAGTTTAAATACAAAAGATTAACCATATAATTAAAGAACACCACCTAACTAAATACCATGAAAAATACAAAATACAACTTTACATACCTTCTTTTTTTGGCTTTAGTATCGGCCATGGGAGGTTTTTTATTTGGCTATGACTGGGTAGTTATAGGTGGAGCCAAACCATTTTACGAACTTTATTTTGACATTAGCACCATGCCCACTTTACAGGGGTGGGCCATGAGTAGTGCGCTTATAGGCTGTATTCTTGGAGCTGTGTTATCTGGTATTGTAGCCGACCGCTTTGGTAGAAAAATACCATTAATTTTTGCAGCAGTTTTGTTTACATTGTCTGCTTTAGGTACCGGGTATGTGGATCATTTCACACCGTTTATTGTTTTCAGGTTAATAGGTGGTTTAGGTATTGGGTTGGCATCAACTTTATCGCCTATGTACATTGCTGAAATTGCACCTGCAAAGTATAGAGGGCAGTTTGTAGCTATTAACCAATTAACTATTGTTATTGGAATATTGGCGGCACAAATAGCTAATTATTTTATAGCAGAATCTATTTCAGACACCAGTACACCAAATATGATTTTAAGCTCATGGAACGGGCAAATAGGGTGGCGTTGGATGTTTTGGGCAGAATCGGTACCTGCGTTATTGTTTTTTGGACTCATGTTTTTAGTCCCTAAGAGTCCAAGATTTTTGGTGAAAACCAAGAATTATAAAGCTGCCCAAAGCGTATTAAGTAAAATTGGGGGCGAAAGTTATGCCAATCAAGAGCTAAATAATATCAAGCTGACACTAAAAGAAAGTGGCACCAAGAAAGTTAGTTTTTCAGATTTTAAGAACCCAAAGGTAAAACCCATTTTAATAATTGGAATTGTGTTAGCCGTATTTCAACAATGGTGTGGTATCAATATTATTTTTAATTATGCCGATGAAATTTTTACAGCCGCGGGTTACAGCGTAGGTGACATGTTGTTTAATATTGTGATTACAGGGAGCGTCAATTTAATCTTTACGTTTGTTGCTATGCGAACTGTAGATAGTTGGGGCAGAAGAAAACTGATGCTTCTTGGTTCGATAGGTTTGGCAGTTGTTTATGCTATTTTGGGTGGTGCCTATTATTTTGAGTTTACGGGTTGGCCGGTATTAGCATTGGTTATTACTGCTATAGGTATTTATGCTATGTCTTTAGCACCTATTACATGGGTGGTTTTGTCAGAAATATTTCCTAATAGATTACGAGGAGTAGCCATGTCCATCGCTACCTTTTCACTGTGGATAGCTTGTTTTGTTTTAACGTTTACATTTCCCATTTTAAATGATGCGTTGGGAGCGTCAGGAACTTTTTGGGTATATAGTGTCATCTGTGTTTTAGGGTTTTTCTTTATAAGAGCAAAGTTACCAGAAACTAAAGGAAAGAGTTTGGAGGAAATAGAATTAGAATTAACAAAAGAAGATAAACCTAAGTAGTATGCTTTTCATTTTAAAAAGAAATATCGTATTTGTATTCATAATGTTTTTGATGGGGTTTGGTTGTAAGGCTCAACAAATAGCATTACCAGTATCTTATTTAGACACCCTTAAACAAGAACTACGTGTAAAATGGCCAAAAAATAGAACCATTAATCTTGTTTTTCATGGTCATTCGGTGCCTACCGGATATATGGCAGATGATGTAACAGATCGTTTAAGTTCCTATCCTTTTTTTACCTTAAAGTTTATTAATGATCATTATCCATATTCGGTAGTAAATGTAATTACTACATCAATAGCTGGAGAACAAGCAGAGCAGGGAGCAAAACGTTTTAAAGAGGAAGTGCTAATTTACAAACCTGATGTGCTTTTTATAGATTATGCGCTTAACGACCGTAGTATAGGTTTAGAACGTGCTAAGGCTGCTTGGGAAATAATGATTCAAGAAGCTTTAAACTATGGCACTAAAGTGATTTTATTAACACCAACCCCAGATTTAACTGAAGACATTAATTCTGCCGATTCTGAATTAGCCAAACACAGCCAACTAATTAGAGCATTGGCAAAAAAATACGGAGTAGGCTTGGTAGATAGTTATGAGTTATTTAAAGCATTAGCAAAAACAGAACCTTTGCGCGGTTTTATGGCTCAGAATAACCACATCAATCAAAAGGGACATCAATTTGTTGCTAATGCTATTTTCGAATATTTTAAAAACGATGCCAAAAATTAAATTGAAAGATAGAATGACTTTCTCACAAAATATAAAAACACTTTTTATTTTCGTCTCATTTATAGGACTATATTCTTGTAAGAGTGAAGATAAATTGATCATGAACCTTTCAGGGGAATGGGGCTTTAAAATAGATTCTTTAGATCAAGGAATGCATAAGAAATGGTTTAATACAATTTTAACAGACAGTGTTACTTTACCCGGTTCTATGGCAGAAAATGGAAAAGGCTATGATATTACGGTTGAGACCAAATGGACGGGTAAAATGTGGAACGACAGCTTGTGGTATAAAGATCCAAAAATGAAAAAATATAGAGAAAAAGGCAATGTTAAAGTGCCTTTTTGGCTAAGTCCTGTAAAAGTATATTATGGCCCAGCTTGGTATCAAAAAACGGTAACCATTCCAGAATATTGGGATAACAAGCATATTAATTTACACTTAGAGCGCGTGCACTGGGAATCCATAGTTTGGATAGATAACAATAAATTGGGCATGGAAAACAGTTTGGGAACTGCTCATAATTATAATTTAAGTGAATTTTTAACGCCAGGAGATCATACCATAACCATTCGTGTAGATAATCGTATTAAAGATATTGATGTGGGTTTAGATGCACATAGTGTATCAGATAACACACAAACCAATTGGAATGGTATTGTTGGCAATATGGAATTAACAGCTACGTCTAAAGTCTCCATAAGCAATGTAAAATTATATCCAGATGTAGCTAATAAAAAAGTTGCTATTGTAGCGAAAATCGAGAATTTTACAGGGAACACTCAAAATTGTGACCTGCAACTTGAGGTTAGAAATAAAAATGGCATCAAAGAAACATTTCAAAAAGTAACAAAAAAAATAAGTGTAGATGCTAAGGGCGAAATCAATTTAGATTTCCCAATGGGTGATAATCCGTTATTGTGGGATGAATTTAATCCAAATCTATATGAAATGACTGTAACATTAAAGTCATCTTCAGGAACAGATACCAAAAGTATTGATTTTGGAATGCGGGATTTTAAAGCTAAAGGCACCATTTTCACCGTTAATGACCGACCTATTTTTTTAAGGGGCACTCTAGAATGTGCCATTTTTCCATTAACTGGGTATCCTCCAACTGATGTAGTTGCTTGGAAACGGATATTTAAAATCATTCAAAATCACGGTTTGAACCACATGCGTTTTCATTCTTGGTGTCCACCAGAAGCAGCATTTAAAGCAGCCGATGAAATGGGGGTTTATTTACAAGTTGAAGCGTCTGCTTGGGCAACAATAGGAGATGGTGAACCTGTTGACACGTGGTTGTATAAAGAAGCAGAAGATATAATAAATGCCTACGGTAACCATCCGTCGTTTGTAATGATGGCTTATGGTAATGAGCCTGGTGGTAAAAACCATACCGAATATCTAAGAAAATTTGTAAGCCATTTTAAAGCCTTTGATAACAGACGTGTTTATACCGGTGGAGCGGGTTGGCCATATATAGATAATGCGGATTATTTCAATACACCAAGTCCTAGGATACAACAATGGAATCAGCAGTTAAAGAGTGTTATTAATAGCCAACCACCCCAAACTACTTTTGATTTTCAAAATATTATTGATAGTAAGCCAATGCCCACTGTAAGTCATGAAATAGGTCAATGGTGCGTATATCCAAACTTTAAGGAAATGTCAAAATATACAGGGGTTTTAAAACCAAATAATTTTGAAATTTTTAAAGAAACATTAAAGGAAAATAACTTATTGGAATTAGCTGACAGTTTACTGTTGGCTTCAGGCAAATTACAGACTTTATGTTACAAAGCAGATATTGAAGCAGCATTAAGAACTAAAGATTTTGCTGGTTTTCAATTATTGGATTTACATGATTTTCCAGGACAAGGCACTGCCTTAATCGGTGTTTTAGATGCTTTTTGGGATGAAAAAGGTTATGTGACTCCTGAGGAATATCGCAAGTTCTGTAACGAAACTGTGCCATTAGCGCGTTTAGAAAAACGTATTTTCAAGAATACAGATTCATTCCATGCTGCTGTTGAAGTGGCTCATTATGGAGCAAAACCATTGGAAAATATAACGACATCTTGGACTTTAGAGCATATTGACGGAAGTGTTTTTAGTAAAGGGAATTTTAATAATATAAATATCTCCATTGGAAATGGCATAAAACTAGGTCAAATAAACGTGCCCCTTGATAAGATTCATAAAGCTCAGAAGTTAACGTTAACCGTTCATGTTTCAGACTTTGAAAACACATGGGATGTTTGGGTGTATCCAAGTAAATTAGAGCCCATTAAAAATGAAAATAACATCAAGGTTGTAAACAAACTAAATGCGAGTACTATAAAGTATCTTCAAGAAGGGGGTAAAGTACTTTTAAACATCACAAAAGGAGATATTGTAGCAGGTAAAGGTGGCGATATAGGTGTTGGTTTTTCCAGTATTTTCTGGAACACCTCTTGGACCAAAGGCCAAAAACCAAATACACTGGGTATTTTATGTGACCCACAACATCCTGCATTGGTTAATTTTCCAACTGAATACCATTCAAACTGGCAATGGTGGGATGCTATGAGCAACTCGAATGCCATGGTGTTAAACGATTTTCCAGTAACCTTAACACCCATTGTTAGAATCGTTGATGACTGGTTTGAAAATAGAAAAACCGCTTTGATTTTTGAAGCTAAGGTGGGCAAAGGCAAATTAATCATGTCTGGTATAGATTTACATACCAATCTTGAAAATAGGTTAGAAGCACAGCAATTATTATATAGTTTAAAAACTTATATGGTAAGTGAACAATTTAGCCCAAAAACAAAATTAGACATTAGCGAAGTTAAAACACTATTAGTAAAGTAACAGCATATAAAAATATGCAATTTGAAGAAGACCAAAAATATATAATTATGAAGACTGTAAAAGCTTGGAAAGAAAAAGTAGTGATACCTACTTACGAAGTTGGAAAACCTGAAAAATATCCTGTTTTTTTGGATAAACGTGTATATCAAGCGAGTTCTGGAGCCGTTTACCCGCACCCAGTAATTGAAACCATGAGCGACAGCAAAGTGGATAAAGAGTGGGATGCTATTTTCATTGAAAATGATTATATTAAAATCATGGTTTTGCCAGCATTAGGTGGTAGAATTCAAATGGCTTATGATAAAATTAGGGAACGTCATTTTGTATATTACAATCACGTTATAAAACCAGCATTGGTTGGTTTAACAGGGCCATGGATTTCTGGTGGTATTGAATTTAACTGGCCGCAACACCATAGACCAAGTACCTATGATCCAACTGACTTTTATATTGAAGAGAATGAAGATGGGAGTAAAACCATTTGGGTAAGTGAGGTAGAACGTATGTTCCGTACAAAAGGTATGGCAGGTTTTACCCTACATCCAGATAAAGCGTATTTAGAAATCAAAGCGCAGCTTTATAATAGAACACCCCATCCACAAACATTCCTTTGGTGGGCAAATCCGGCGGTGGCGGTTAATGATCACTACCAATCGGTATTTCCTCCCGATGTTAATGCGGTTTTTGACCATGGAAAACGCGATGTTTCAGAATTTCCCATAGCAAAAGGTGAATATTACAAAGTAGATTACTCCCCTGGAACCGATATTTCAAGGTATAAAAACATTCCTGTTCCAACCAGTTACATGGCAATTACATCAAAATATGATTTTGTTGGTGGCTATGAAAATGACTCTAAAGGCGGATTGCTTCATGTCGCAGATCACAATGTGTCTCCAGGGAAAAAGCAATGGACTTGGGGTCATGGTGATTTTGGTCAAGCCTGGGATAGAAACCTAACAGATTCGGACGGGCCTTACATTGAGTTAATGTGTGGGGTTTATACTGATAATCAACCCGATTTTGCTTGGATGCATCCCTATGAGGAAAAAAGCTTTAAGCAATATTTTATGCCTTATTATAATGTGGGCGTAGTTAAAAATGCCACTAAAGAAGCACTTGTGAATCTTGAAATTATAGATGGCAAAGCGTTGGTTAAGGTCCATGTAACTTCAGAATATAACTATGCTATTATTTCCTTAAAAGGCAAAAATGGAGTGTTGTTGGAAGCTATTGTTAATCTGTCGCCAGAAAACGGTTTTGAAAAATCGGTTGAACTAAAAGGCTCTAAATTTGAA
>TARA_R110001592_G_scaffold6276_3_pt1 | contig 10294 bp, 18 predicted proteins | sample TARA_R110001592 | Tara Oceans TARA_R110001592 (sample SAMEA4398387) | marine metagenome | biome: Polar Biome; feature: [SRF] surface water layer (ENVO:00010504); material: water (ENVO:00002006), including particulate matter (ENVO:01000060) such as... | depth 5 m | reverse complement strand
GAGATCCAAGGTTTATGTGCTGCTTTGGTACGGCAGAACTGGCACCAGCGCAAACTGCTATGTCAGGCAGTTAATAGGATTTCAGAGATGGATGCTCAGCTTGCTTGTCTTGAGTAAAGGCGCACAGCCTGTTCATAGATCCAGCGTGCCTGCCAATCTTGAGCGTGATAGCGAGCAATGCCGTTATAGGTAACTTCCCAAACCCACTCACCATTCTTTGACACGCGCTTGAGGGTTGGTTTCATGTTTTTCGGTCAGTCTCAATCGGGATGTTGCCAGAAGTAAGCGCAGTCTTTTGCAAAGCTTCCACCTGTCATTCTCCCTTCAGGGCAGCCGACATTGCAGTCAGCCTTGATCAATTCCCAATGTATGCACTGCATACAGCGCGGCTTGGTGTTGCCAAGAGACCTGGCGTCGGCATAAAGCTGCTCGGCTTCAAGGATTGCTTGATTGATTTCAGTCGCATTTAGGGGCAAGAAGACCTGCTTGTTCTTGGTTTTTATCTTTACTCGCCATGAACCGCCTTCCTCTGTGACAACCATGCGACCAGCGTGATAGCGGTAAGAGGCCATGGTTTATGCGTTAAGTGATATATGGCCAAGATATCTCTGCGTCCTTCTTCCAAATGTCATCATCAACGGAACGTTGTGATACATATTCTCGAAAGACCTGCTGCAACTCGGTTTTACACATATTTATCTCTGCAGCTTGTTTCGCTACGTTTGTTCGACCTTTGTAAAGCTCGTCTAGAGCGTCTTCAAGCGTTTTCATTTTGGGCGAGCATTCAACGCACAGATGACTGTGCAAACAATTGGCTCTAGTTTGTGACGCGGAACATAGCTATAGACACGAGTAACAGCCTCGATGGCCCTGTCAATTGAATCACGGCCCGAAGAATAATGAACAGGCTTGATCTCAGGGATTGGAGCAGGCTCGTTAGCTTCGGTCAATACTCGAGCCCTAAGCAGTTCTTGACGTGAAATACCTCGCTTCAGGGCTTCTTCGTTGAGATATTCGCGCTCTTCTTCGGTTAAGCGAAGGTCAACGCGCACAGGGAGTTGACGGTTGGAATCAGGCATTTGAAATTAGTTAAATCAAGAGTTAGCTTCTTTGCCGATTTGACGCAATGCGTCTTGTCGGGTTTCGTTCATCATCTTGTCTGCAGCCATAGCTCCAAGTTGGTTTGCAAGCCTTTGGCGCAAGAACACCAAGTGATATTCATCAACTTTCAAAAGATCATGCTCTCTGACCTGAGAGACACGCTTGAGAAACTTTTCACAGACTTTAAGCTTGATGCTGATCTTCTTTAACAGCTCAGCGTCAGCTGTATCCCAGTCCCTGCTCATTTCATCCCATGTTTGCGTCATACGCGCAATGGCTAGCTTGAGTTCTTGTTCAAGCAACAAGCAGTCGCTGCGATTAAGTCCTTGCAAATCCTTTACATAAAGAATTCGGCCAAGGCTGTCGCTTTCGTAAAAAGGATCAAACATTCAAGTAGGGGGTACTAAGTGATCAGTCTACCTGCGAAGACTCGCAGATATACGGTTTAAAGCTCTAACAATCACGACGAGGAAGAGGCACACCCATTGCCTCGGCTTCAAGTTTCTGGATATCGGTGTACGCATCAGCAGATTGCTTGCGGATGCAAGCTTTCAACTGATTGACCTTGGTTTCAACTAAATGCATCGATGAAGTAAACCCGGTTTTGCAGATCCCGTCCTCACATACTCGAACGTTCAAGCCAAGGCCATCGGCAGTGTTTGCGATTTCAACTGTCATGTCTTGTTAGAGCGATTTTTCTCTTTTTGGGCCGTGAACCAAAAACCTTTGGCTAGTGCGGTCAAGCCATGAGGACTCGCAGCTAACGCTGCTTCCTTTCTGGCTCTCTCGATGTTAGACATCACCTGCCGCTCAGTCGCGCCCCGACTATTGTCCTCCGCTCTAGGTGGCATAGGGCTCATGGCAACGTGATCTTGATCACCCGACCAGCCTCATTCACACTCGCAAGTGGATTGGACCTTTGAATCATCCACACACCAATCTTGGCGACAGGTGACACCTCAACTTTGAATCTTTGAGATGGCAGTGGCTCAAGGTGTTGGATCATCCAAGTCGGTGGCTTAATAAGCCAGACAGGCCGGTCACTGCCCAGTCTGACCATCGACAGACCTATTCGTTCAAGCATCCTTAGTAAGTACATCAATAAGCTTTTGTTGCTCAACAACGAGCTGCATGGTTTGCCAATAACCATCTACAAGCTCTTTTAAGTTTGCGGTTGGAATTGTCACCTGAGCGTCATCACCTAAGTCCTCAAGGGCACCGTCGAGGCACCCTTTGATGAACTCAGCTGGAGAGTTCGGGATTTTCACGTTAGAAGAAGTCCTCCACAACAGTTCCAGCGGTGCCTTGAGCCAAGCTAGCGGCAGCAGTATCAGTCGTCTGGGCAGGTTGCTGTTCTTGCAATGTTTCCGAATGAGCGGCGATGGCCTGGGCTTCTTTGGCTTCTTGAGCAGCCATGTTTGTCTTGTAATGAGGCTCGAAGGACAAGCTGAGAAACTTCTTGCCGTTGGAGTCTTTCGTCCAGCCGGAAATCTTGACAGGAATGATCTTGTCATTCATGTACATGTCAGATTGCAGTTCTGTCCTGGCTGCCCAATGCAGATACTGAACAAACTCTTCTAACTGGCTTAGAGGCATCTTCAAGATGCCGCCATGCGTCGGAAAGTTTGGATTGTTGTTTTTGTTGTCTGCTGGATCGTTTTTGAAGATTGCGCTGCTGAACTTGAATTCCATGATTTATTGAGGGGTGATGGTTTTGGTGCTTTCGTACTGCTCTATGTCGGACAACTTATAGAGCACCTTGTTCTGAAGCTTGATAAACGGGGGTCCAGATCCCGCCGCACGCCACCTAGCAAGAGTTTGCCGGTGGCATTGCCAGCGTTCAGCAAGGTTCTGTTCAGTCAAAAAAGTCATCGGCTTCTTCGGAGACTGGCTCCGGTTCGGTTTTAGGAGTTGATAGTTTCTCGTTGAGACGATCAAGGGTGGAAGATGCAGCCGGTGGCGGGTCGGCTACATCAACCTGAACATCGATCACCTCATTCTCCTCAACGCTTTGAATGCCAAGGATCAAGTCCGGGATATGAAAGCGCCCAAAGGCACTAGCAGCCCTGTATCGCAGCATTGTTTGAGGCATTGTTCGCCACTTGCTGTTCTTAGTCCAGCCTTCATCCTTTGCCATTTGCAAAGTAATCTTCGGCCCTGAGACCTGCTTAGACCCGGTTTTAGGCATGGCGAAACATTGACAGGAATCCTCTGTTTCGTTGTATTCAAAACCCTTGAAGCGACCGCAACCCTGAATCAATCCAATAATGAACTGACTGCTCCAGCTAGGGCGACCATGAATCACATTTAAGTTCTGCATCACCTGAAAGGCGCTCATGCCCATCCGGTTAGCAATCTCCATCGCCACAATGCAATTAGACAATCCAGCCTGCCCCTGATATTGAATCGGCACCAGCTTGCTATCAGCTAACGAAGCAGCCATGCGCTGAGCAGACTCAAACGCCGAAACATTTGAATAGATAGAAGCCTGCTGGGTCTTGACTAGCGCGTTCTCATCGCTCATTAAATTTCACCATGGGTAAAGGGATAAATGGACATTGATCGGGGGTTGACACGCCTGCACAAAAGGTGACTCCGCACTGTTATCCCCCGTTTTTCTTGTAAACCTCCAAGAACGCACGCTGAAGATGCGTCAGCTTTGGGGACTCGATCACCAACGAAGCAAGAGCGACGGCCTTCGCCTCAGCAATTACATCCTGCGGTCTAGTAGTCCAAGCCAAATCGCGTCTTGATGGCATGTCAATACAGCTCGATGGGTTGATGATCCGCTGCAGGCATAGCACCGTCTTCCCTAGGCAGCATCCATTTAGGCAGTGAGATCATCTCTGCCTGACTTGAATAGCCCGGATAGACACCAGTGTTCTTCCATTTAGCGATGTTGAGCAAGTCCTCGCGAGCTTGCTCCATGCCAATACGAATACACTCTTCATCCGCTACATAAACACCAGTAGCAAATGGGCGCTGCTTCTCAACTGCAACGAAAATAAAAGCTTCAGGGCGTCGACCCGTAGCCTTTTCCACCACTTCTAGATACCAAGCAGCTTGGAGGTAATAGCGAAAATTCGCCAAGCTTTTCTTGAATCCATTTGGTGATGCATCAGTGGTGGTCTTGATGTCGATGATCAGGCTGCCGTCATCAAGCATGAAGTCAGGACGGCATTTGAGCTCAAGATCAGTGTCAGCAGTATCAGTACAGAAAAAGCTTTGCTCTGACTTGCCTTTCAGATCACCATTGAGCAGTCCAGAAGCTGCAGGATGTTGGCTGACGCTAAGCATCATTTGATCCAGCGCATATGAGTCGCTGTGATTCAAGATGATCTTGCCTTCATGCTCTTTGGCGAACTCTTTGCCAGCTTTTGTGGCCTTGCTTGTGATCTCCTTTGGCATGCGAACAGCAGTCTGGGAGAAGTCTTCTCCAGGCAAGACCGCAGCATGAAACGCAGTCCCAAAGTCAAAGACTGGCGTAGATGCCCTAGGTGGGCCTTCTTTCTTGTCTAAGAAGTGAATGCCTGATTTTCTAGCAGCATCTAAGTCGCTCTTAGATATTGCTTCATGGGCGTGATACTCGGCATTGGTTAATTCAATAGTCATAAGCAGCTTGTCGCATGCGGGTTCATCCTATACCATGGGGACGCATCACGCAACTTCGATGCCCTTACGCCCTTATCAAGTAAAAACTATCGACATGCTTCGGCAAACCTTCATGCAGGGATTCATGTCTGCCTGCTTGGTGATGCCAACAGGTTCCGGCAAGACTGTCGTTTTTGCTGAAATCGCACGCAGCGCAGCGGCTAAAGGCAGATACATCCTGATCCTTGTTCACCGTCGTGAACTCGTAAATCAAGCCTCCGCAAAGCTCACCGATGCAGGTGTCGAGCACGGCATCATTGCTGCTGGCTTCCCATCCTCAGATCACAAGGTCCAGGTCGCTTCAGTGCAGACACTTATACGTCGGTTAACAACGACTGACTTCAAGCCAGACCTGATCATCATTGATGAAGCACATCACGCAGTAGCTGGCTCTTGGGAAAAAATTACCGCCCGCTGGGACCACGCCAAGAGAATTGGAGTCACCGCTACTCCCAGCCGATTAGACGGCCGCGGCCTTGGCAGCCACTTCGAGACCCTCGTGTCAGGGCCTTCGGTCGAACAGCTCGTAAGTGGTGGCTTTCTCTCACCCCACAGGGTCTTCGCTCCACCAATACTCGTGGATCTGTCCCAAGTAAAAACTCGAGCAGGTGATTACGCAAATGATCAGCTTTCTGAGGCGATGGATCGCCCCACAATTACTGGTTCTGCCTGCGATACTTACCGTCGTCTCGCTGACGGCTTACCTGCTATTGCTTTCTGCTGCTCCGTAAAACACGCAACTTCGGTTTGTGAGTCTTTCAAAGCAGCTGGCTATCGCGCAAAGCTCGTCACTGGCAACATGCCAATGGATGAACGTGATGAGGCAATCTCCGGTCTTGCCGATGGTCGCACTCAAGTCCTTTGCTCCGTTGATGTCGTCTCAGAAGGCACTGATGTACCAGCAGTCTCCGCCGCGATTCTCCTCAGACCAACTCAATCAGAGTCGCTCTACCTACAGCAGGTCGGACGAATCCTCCGTCCTCAAAATGGCAAGATTGCAATTGTTCTGGATCACGTTGGCAGCACTAGCAAGTTTGGTTTTATTGATGATCGCCGCGATTGGTCGCTAGACAGCAAGCCAAAGAGGCAACGTAAAGACGAACCAGCGCCATCAGTGCGGCAATGCCCTAAATGCTTCGCTGCCTTCAAACCACAACCCGAATGCCCATGCTGCGGGCACATATTCCAGACAAAGACTCGCGAGCTTTCACACAAAGAAGGTGAACTACACGAGATGCGTCGTGAAGCTGCTCGTGAACGCCAAGAAAAACGCAAAAAGGTTGGCATGGCTCGCACCCTCCCGGAACTTCTAGCCCTTGCAAAAGAGAAGGGCTACAAGTCAGGTTGGGCTTACAAAGTCTTTTATGGGAGGAAATATTGACTATTTAAGTTCCGAGCATCCTTTTTGAAACTGAAAAAGTCTTAGAGATTCGTCAGCATATTTCCAAATATCCCTGGCTTCTTCTTTTATCATTTCCAATGATGTATTAATTCCTGGCTCGCTATCAAGGCGCAATTGTTCTTCGATCACAACGATATACATACCTAAGAACCCTGCGCCGTACTCACGAGTATCCTTGCTTGCAGCATCCATGGTTTGCTTTAGCTGCTCTTTGATCGCAGTCATAACAGGCAAAACTTTTTGAATCTTGCGATTGCGTGGCTTTTCGCGCCTGATGATTTTGTGGTGATGATCAGCTAATTGACCATTCCAGTCTTTAAGAACCTTTTGGTCCTTTGCAGAAATAGCACATAGCTCAGGTTCAGGCAGTGGCGCTGGTAAAGCAGGTGGCTGACCTTGCTGCACTGCTTCAGGCCGTTGTTTTGTAAACCATTTGCGAACAGTGCTTGCACCAAAGCCAAGATCTTGCGCAATTGCCTGAGTGCTCATCCCTGCGCCTTTCATCTCCCATGCTTTCGCTATCTGCTCAGGCGTGGCTGGCGGTACATATTTCTTGCCGTCTTTCCCTTTAGACGCTTTTGGCTTGGTATCGCTCGCTCCGCCATTTGGCGAAGGTCGCGTTTTTGCTTTATCTCTCCGAACAGTTGTCGCCGATGAGCCAGTTGCCTCAGCAATCTGCTGATTTGTAAAACCGTTCCCGTCCTCATCCACATGATTAGCCAAAAACTGGACTTGGGTTCGGCGTTCTTCTTCTGTGGTCCAAGTTCGACGTGTTTTGTTGATGTCGGCTGCTAAGCCAGCCGGATCGTCGGTTTCATATTCCTCAATGCCCAAATAAACCTCCAAGTCTTCCGCCAACAATCGCGAAACAGCTTCTGTACGGTGGAAACCGTCAATCATGACGTTTGTTCCCTTTTGGACAATTGCGCTATGGGCGAATCGTTTCTCTTTGCGTGCTGACTCCATAAGCGCCAGCACAGTGGCTTCATTAAAAGTTTGCATGACATAAAAAACCCGCCCCTTTCGGAGCGGGGTAACTAAGGGGATAAAAGTGTTGAATCAAATTAGAAACAAGCTCCGACAACGGAAGGCCGTAGTGCCTTCGCAATCTTTCCTGCCTTTGGCCCGTTAGCGGGATTGTGCAGAGCTGTAAGTACTGCAGAAGGCAATGCAGTCCTTACAGACGACATTACGCATGCAAAACGAGTCTCCTTGTCGTTTTTAATCCATTTGGAGAATGTGCCTCCTTCGGGTCGAACCTTTTCAAGCTCGTTCCAAAGGCTGTTCCCAGCATCTGAATACTGAGCGGGTGTGAAGTGATTCAATTGCAATTCAGCAGCCAAGAATTTCACGTAGGCAGAGAACGCAGCTTTAAATGCCTTAGCCGTGTTGGCTTGAAGAATGGTGCTTTGAATGGCATCACAGTTCAACAAAGACACCCCCCCAGTAGATCCAATCCGCTCACGGATCTCAGCCCGTGAGAAATCGCGAGATCCAGTATTGGCTGAGATGATGCGTTGCTGCGCTTCCCGCAGGCTGCCAACTTCAATAACTGAACAGCGACACTTAATACTGCGATAAGCGTTAATTCCGGCTGAAAGCAAAAGGATTTGAAGAGCCAAATTGCGGTGACGGCCTGATGTAATGATCGGACCTACAGTAGTGTCAGCCACAAGGTCACGGACATAGCAAACCTCGATGTCTTCCATCAACAGATCAGCTCTTCCGCCGCCAAACTTCTTAATCAGGCCATCACGCCCAAAAAGAATGTTGCTGACTGCCTCAACGTCAACAGCTTGAGGTACAGACTCAGCTTCAGCTCCAGCAGCAAGCTCTTCAAAAGTAAATTCACGAAGAGCCGAGCCGCCATCAGGTTTTTTTATTTGATAGTGAGACTGAAGGCTGCCTGATGGAATGACGTATTTATGCAAATCAGCCTTAAGAGCACTTGCGCCTCCTTTTGAGCGATTCATGAACTCAGTTGCCCTTTCGATCAAAGGGGCAAGACCTGGAATTTCAACTGGGTTGTAGCTGGTTTGAATGGAAGTAGACATAGGTCCAGTTTCTTTTGAGAAGTAACTGGGCTAAATTGGAAGCGACAAGGCGACCATTTAGCCCTGCATGACCTCCGGTTGCAGCCGGGGGTTTTTTCATGCTGTGAAAACAATAAACCACAATTGTCGATAGTGCAAACCTCTCTCGAGCCGAGGCTTCCGTGTGACGTCAGAGGGATCCCTCTGACGTGTCTTGACGCATCTTGACGTAACAACCCGCTTTAACGGTCAATCTCGAGACCAATACCCACCAACGCATTTCCCAACCCACTACAGTGTCAAAGCCAAACTCAAGACTTGGCTTTTCCTCTCCTGCCCGAAGCATCAGGAGTGAGCCCTTGCCTCGAGAAGCTAGGGCAATGCTTCATCTACTCTGGTCCCACAGCAACTGCGTTTGTGGCCAATTTCGAGACCAATATTCAGCAACGTATTCGTCTCGCACTTGGCACCGACCCAAATGTGCGCTTATTTAGGAATCAGGTTGGCCAACTCCCTGATCCCCGGACTGGTCGACCTGTGCAGTTTGGGCTTGCTAAAGGCTCGGCTGATCTCGTAGGTTTCAAAACCGTCACCATTACGTCCGATATGGTCGGGCAGTCTTTTGCACAGTTCGTCAGTATTGAAGTGAAGACTCCTAACGGTCGTCTCACCACTTCACAACAAAGCTGGCTAAACACTCTAAAAACTGCTGGTGCTATCGCTGGGGTCGCTAGATCCCCAGAAGACGCTATCCGTATTATTTCACCCGTACCCCATGCCACCTTTACCTGCGGAGCTTGACTTCGCTCAGACCAAACACTTCTGCAGCCTTCTTGGTAAAAGCAAAGACACCCTCCGCTTAAGGGCTTTCTATCCCTCCGGTCACCCCTTCAAGTCTTCTGATTCCGGTCGTAAAGGCAGCGCCAGCAAAGAAACCGTAAAAGCCTGGCAATCCGAAGGTCGTGGTGTATACGCCGTCATTAACGATGGTGGCGACAATGATTCTGAAATCACAGCCTGCCGCGCTGTCTTCTGTGAATGGGATGATCGCCCTAAAGACTGGCAAGTTTCTGCATGGCAAGACCTGCAACTCCCGGAGCCTTCATTTCAGATCGATACCGGCGGCAAATCAATCCATAACTACTGGCTTTTTGCTGAGCCAATACCCGTCGAAATTTGGAAATCACTCCAAACTCGACTCCTAGATCACGCTGATGCAGATCGCTCTCTCAAAAATCCATCTCGTGTCATGCGCCTTCCAGGCACATTTCATATTGACGCCGATGGGAATCCTGGTGGTCTCACTTCCATCATTCACACATCAGACAAGACATACACCGCAGGGGAAATAGAAAAGGCCCTTCCAACCCAAAAGATTCACGACCGTATGGTCGAAGCGAATCGTTATACCGATTACGAACCACGCTCCCTTGAAATCGTTCGCGAAGCCCTAGATAAAGTCACCCCACGAAAAGCCGGGACTGGCACCTATCACATCTATCGCAACCTCTTTTGGGGTCTCGTCAAAGCATGCGAAGACGCTGGGTCAACCAAAGACCAGGCCATTCAACTCATGCAATCCAACTCCCCCAGTTGGAAAGGTCTGCATCAAATAGCCAACTCAGGTGGTGAAAAGGTCACTGCCGGAACCTTCTGGTACTGGGCTAAACATTTTGGTTGGAGACCTCCAGCGCCAGTCGCAAAGCCTCTTAATGTCAAAGCCATTGCACAGTCGCTTAGTGCTGAAAAGATAGAACCCACTGGCGAGAAGCTTCAAAAGATTGAAGCCGATCAGCTAATAGAAATCCTGCGAGCAGCCCCCAAACAACTCCGATACAACATCTTCACTCAGCAGATCGAGCAAGAAGAAAACGTCCTCAAAGGAATCGAACGCTTTTACCTAAAGCTCGCCCAAGGCAAGATAAAAATCTCCAAAGAAGTCGCTCTTGACTGCGTTATTGAGGTCGCTCACGAAAACGAATACGACCCTGTCAAGGACTACCTAGAGCATTGCGCCCTCACCGTTGACACCCCTGCCTACATCGACAGACTCGCGAGCAAATATTTAAGACCACACGATCAGTCCATACCTGAACCAACCCTTTAC
>TARA_R110001592_G_scaffold117440_2_pt1 | contig 10294 bp, 6 predicted proteins | sample TARA_R110001592 | Tara Oceans TARA_R110001592 (sample SAMEA4398387) | marine metagenome | biome: Polar Biome; feature: [SRF] surface water layer (ENVO:00010504); material: water (ENVO:00002006), including particulate matter (ENVO:01000060) such as... | depth 5 m | reverse complement strand
CAGTGCAACAGCTACGACGTCGTCGATCTGGGCGTCATGGTGCCCTACCAGAAGATTCTCGATACGGCCAAGGCGGAGAACGCGGACATCATCGGTCTCAGCGGCCTGATCACGCCGTCGCTTGAGGAAATGACCACCGTCGCCCGCGAGATGAAGCGCCAGGGGCTGACCCTGCCGTTGTTGATCGGCGGGGCGACCACGTCCAAGGTCCACACCGCCGTGAAGGTCGCCCCCAACTACGACGGGCCGGTCATTCATGTGCTGGACGCGTCGCGCGCCGTGGGCGTGGCTTCCAACCTGCTGTCGGACAGCCTGAAGGACGGCTACGTCGCCCAGATATCCGATGAATACGAGGTTCTGCGCGACAAACATGCCAACCGCAAGAAGGCCGACAATCAGGCCAAGATCGCGGATGCCCGCGCCAACGGCTTCACGGCCGACTGGGCGGCACACGACCCGGCGGCGCCGGCGTTCACCGGCCTCAGGGTGTTCGAGGACTACGACCTTGCCGAACTGGTCACGCGCATCGACTGGACGCCGTTCTTCCGCACCTGGGAACTGGCCGGCACCTATCCGGCGATCCTGGAAGACGAGAAAGTCGGCGAGGCGGCGCGCAACCTGAAAAAGGACGCCGACGCCATGTTGCAGCAGATCGTCGGCGAAAAATGGCTGTCCGCCCGCGCGGTGATCGGCTTCTTCCCGGCCAATTCCGTCGGCGACGATGTGGAGGTCTATGACGACGACGGCAAGACCGTGACGACCCTCAACTTCCTGCGCCAGCAGATGAAGAAGGACGCCGGGCGGCCCAACTTCTGCCTCGCCGATTTCGTGGCGCCCAAGGACAGCGGCAAGGCCGACTACGTCGGCGGCTTCGCCGTCACCGCGGGCATCGGCATCGAAAAGAAGCTGGCCGAATTCAAGGCCAATCACGACGACTATTCGGACATCATGCTGAAGGCGCTGGCCGACCGCCTGGCCGAAGCCTTCGCCGAGCGCATGCACGAACGGGTGCGCAAGGAATTCTGGGCCTATGCCCCGGGCGAGGACCTGTCCAACGACGACCTGATCCACGAGAAATACCAGGGCATCCGCCCGGCACCCGGCTATCCCGCCTGCCCGGACCATACGGAAAAGCGCAAGCTGTTCGATCTGTTGCAGGCGGAAAAGAACACCGGGATCGAGCTGACGGAAAGCTTCGCCATGACGCCGACAGCCGCCGTCTCGGGCTTCTATTTCGCCCATCCGGACAGCCAATATTTCGGTCTCGGGCGGATTTCCAAGGACCAGGTCGAGGACTATGCCAAGCGTAAGGGCCAGGACCTGGAAACCACGGAACGCTGGCTGGCGCCGAACCTGGTCTACGACCGCTAATTCGGCGTCGCCGCCGCTTGGATTTCATCGCCCCCTGGCGCATCATGTCGCGATGATTCGCCCCGCCATGAGCCCCCCGCCCCGCCCCCAAGGCGCGCCTCGACCGTGACCGCGTCCGGCGGCCCCTTTCCGCAGCTTCGCGACGTGCCCGCTCTGGTGGTCGGCGTGCGCCATGCCGCCTGGCTGACGCCCGAGGGCGAGATCGAAACCCTGACCCCGGCCGAGGCCGCGCGCCGGGTGCGCAAGACCGACCGCGTCATGGTCTGCCACGCCAAGACGACGGCGCGGCGGCTGAACCTGCAAAGCATTCCCGCGCTCGACCTTCTAGAACTGTTCGCCTTCTGCCGCCCGGCCAAGTTCTGCCTGCCGACGCCGCGCGGTCTGGCCGAAACCCTGAACCTCGCCCTGCCCGCCAGCCACGAAGCCGAAGCCGAAGTTCTGGCCCTGGCCGCCCATCGCCTGCTCACCGAACTCGGCCAGGAAGGGCGCGGCGACACGGCCGCCATCGCCTGGTCCATGGGCCGGGGCGGCTGGCCCTGGGCGTCCGCCGTGCTGGCCGCCCTGGGCGCCGGGGAGGAACCCCATTCGGCGTCCAGCCGCCGGGGCCTGATGATCTGGCAGCGCCTGCCCGAATGGGAAGACGAGGCCCCGCCGCCGCCGCCCGGCAACCAGCCCGTGGCGGCGGCGGAGGCGCGGGCACAACTGGCGGTCCTGCTCGGCCGGGGATCGGAGCAACGCCCGCAGCAGGCCGATTACGCCGCCGGCGCCACCGCCGCCTTCCTGCCCCGCGACCGGGCAGGCGAGCCGCGGTTTGTCCTGGCCGAGGCGGGCACGGGCGTGGGCAAGACATTGGGTTACATCGCGCCGGCCAGCGTCTGGGCGAAAAAGAACCAGGGCACGGTGTGGATTTCGACCTTCACCCGCAATCTTCAGCGGCAGCTGGATGCCGAGCTTGACCGCCTTTACCCCGACGCCGTGGAAAAGGAACAGAAGGTCGTCGTGCGCAAGGGGCGGGAGAACTATTTCTGTATCCTGAACTACGAAGAGGCCCTTAACCGATCCCTGCAGATGCCGGGTCCGGCCTCGGTCGCCCTCGGCCTGTTGGCGCGCTGGGCGCTGGCGACCCGCGACGGCGACATGGTGGGCGGCGATTTTCCGGCCTGGCTGGCCGATCTCATGGGCACGGGCCTGACCACGGATTTGACCGACACCCGGGGCGAATGCGTCTATGCCGCCTGCGCCCATTACGGCAAATGCTTCATCGAACGATCGCAGCGCCGGGCCAAGCATGCGGAAATCGTCGTCGCCAACCATGCCCTGGTGATGACCCAGGCCGCCATGGGCGGGATCGGGTCCGACGACGGCGGCGGCCTGCCCTTGCGCTATGTGTTCGACGAGGGCCATCACCTGTTCAACGCCGCCGACGGGGCGTTCTCGGCCCATCTGTCGGGGTTCGAGACGGCGGACCTCCGGCGTTGGCTGGTCGGCGCCGAGGAAGGCCAGCGGTCGCGGTCGCGCGGCCTGAAGGCCCGCATCGAGGACCTGATTTCCGACGACGACAAGGCCCAGGACGCGCTGGAGGCCGTGCTGGCCGCCGCCCGCTGCCTGCCCGGTCCCGGCTGGCGGCAACGCATCGATGCCGCACCGCGCGGCCCGTCGGAAGACTTCCTGGCCCGTCTGCGCGCCCAGGTGCTGGCCCGGGCGGAGGATGCCGACGCGGGCTATTCCCTGGAATGCGAGCCCCATCCCGCGACCGACGGCCTGCTGGCCGCCGCCGGAGAGCTGGAAGCGGCGCTGGCCAAGATGGGCAAGCCCATGGGCGAACTGATCGAGCGCCTGGCCGGGAAGCTGGACGACGAGGCCGACAGCCTGGACACCCAGACCCGCAACCGCGTCGAGGCCGTGGCCAAGTCCCTGGAACGCCGGGGCCTGGCCCAGATCGCGGCTTGGCGCGACATGCTGAAGGCCCTGAAAAGCGAGACACCGGAAACCTTCGTCGACTGGTTCGCCGTGGAGCGCGCGGGCGGCCGCGAGATCGACGTCGCCTTCCACCGCCATTACGTGGACCCGACCCTGCCCTTCGCCCGCGACGTGGCGTCGGAAGCCCACGGCGTGCTGGTGACCTCGGCCACCTTGCGCGACATCACCAACGACGACCGTGACCCGGACGGCGACGGCTGGCCCCAGGCATCGGCCCGCACCGGGGCCGTGCACATGACCCGCCCGGCGCAGCACGTCACCGTGCCCTCGCCCTTCGATTACGGCAAACAGACCCGCGTGCTGGTGGTCGGCGACGTCAACCGCAATTCGGCCGATCAGGTCTCGGCGGCGTACCGGGAATTGTTCACCGCGTCCGGCGGCGGGGCATTGGGCCTGTTCACGGCGATCAACCGGCTGCGCGCCGTGCATCAGCGCATCGCCGGGCCGCTCGAGGATCTGGACATCCCGCTGTACGCCCAGCACGTGGACCCGCTGGATACCGGCACCCTGATCGACATCTTCCGCGCCGAACAGGACGCCTGTCTTTTGGGCACCGATGCCGTGCGCGACGGGGTCGACGTTCCGGGCCGGTCGCTGCGCCTGATCGTGTTCGACCGCGTCCCCTGGCCGCGCCCGGACATCCTGCACAAGGCCCGGCGCAACGCCTTCGGCGGGCGCGATTTCGACGAGGCGCTGACGCGGCTGAAGCTGAAGCAGGCGTTCGGGCGGCTGATCCGACGGGCCGGCGACCGGGGCGTGTTCGTGATGCTGGACCGCGCCCTGCCGACGCGCCTCGCCGCCGCCTTCCCCGGTGACGTGGAGATTCAACGCCTCGGCCTCAGCGATGCGGTGGCCCAGGTGAAGAACTTTCTATCTGAAGATCAGGGCTGAAGCACGTCCGCGACCTGCGGCAGGGCGAAGAACGCGCCGATGGTGACGACCGCGATGAGGGTCGAGAACAGGGTCGCCGCCGAGGTGCGGCGGATGTACATGTCCTGCTGCTGGGCCAGGACGAAGCAGCTGGCCCCCGTCGGCAGGGCTGCCAGCATGACCAGCACGACCAGCCAGTCGGCGCGCACGTCGAACACATAAGCGCCGAGCACCCAGACCGCCACCGGGTGAACCAGCAGCTTGATCACGACCATGGCCGAAACCTCGCCGATCCCTTCGGAAATGGGCTTGCCGACCAGAAACAGGCCGAGCGCGAACAGCGCCCCCGGTCCGGCCGCCGCCCCCAGCACCGTGGCGTAGGTATCGACCGGCACCGGCAGCGTGAGCCCGCCCAAGGACCAGGCCATGCCGACGGCGCAGCCGATGAACAGCGGGCTTTTGACCAGGCCCCAGAGGGAATCGACGAAGACCTTCGCCAATGCCTGGCCCGTGCCCTTGCTTTTGCCGGCGACGATCAGAACCTCGGTCACGGCGATGAAGACGAGCGTCTGGAACACGGTGGCGATGGCCGCCGGCAGGGCCGCATCGGGCCCGAAGGCGACGATGGCCAGCGGAATGCCCATATAGCCCGTGTTGGCGAACACGGAAACCATGGCGAACAGGGAGGACTGCGACATGTCGTTCTTGAAGGCATGCCGCGACAGGAAATAGGCGCCCGCGAAGGTCACGCCGTTGCCGCCCAGATAGGCGCAAATGAACGGCCAGTCGAAAATCGTCGCGGCATCGACCCGGGCCATGGAATGGCCGAGCAGCACCGGCAGCGCCACGTAATAGACGAACCGGTTCAAGGCATCCGTCGACGACGGCCCCATGACGCCCGCGCGGCCGGCCAGATATCCCGACAGGATGATGGCGAACACGGGCAGGACGACGTTAAGGACAGGTTCCATGAAGGCTCCGAAAAGGATGCGGGGGCTTGACCGGCGAACGGCGGCCCTCCCATAACGGGTGCGGCTTCATTTATAAAGGGGAGAGTCACGGATGACCAATCTTGCGGGAACGACGGTCGCCTTCATCGGCCTGGGCCTGATGGGCAAGCCCATGGCGCGGAACCTGGCCAAGGCCGGGGCCAAGCTGGTCGTCAACAACCGCTCACAAGGCGTCATCGAAGAGCTTGCCAAGGAAGGCATGACCCCGGCGGCCAGCCCCCGCAGGGCGGCGGAGGCGGCCGACGTCGTCATCTGCATGCTGTCGGACACCCCGGCCCTGGAAAAGGTTCTGATGGGCGAGGACGGCGTGTTCGCCGCCGCCAACCTTCAGGGCAAGCTGGTCATCGACATGGGCACGTCGAAGCTGCTGGTCACCCGCATGCTGGCGGCCAAGGCCCAGGAACTGGGGGCCGATTACCTGGACGCCCCCGTGTCCGGCGGCACCCTGGGCGCCGAGGCCGGGAATTTGACGATCATGGCGGGCGGCACCGACGATACCTTCGCCCGCGCCCTGCCGGTCCTGGAGGTCCTGGGCGCCAAGATCACCCATGTCGGGCCGACGGGGGCCGGGCAGGTCGCCAAGGCGGCCAATCAGGTGATCGTGGGGCTGAACATCGGCGCCGTGGCGGAAGCCCTGTCCCTGGCCCAGGCGGCGGGGGTCGATCCGGGCAAGGTCAGGGAAGCGCTGGGCGGCGGCTTTGCCGATTCGCGCATTCTCGAGGTCCATGGATTGCGCATGGTCGAGGGCAAATTCACGCCGGGGGCGCGCTGCCCGATCCAGCGCAAGGACATGGACCAGGCCATGGAACTGGCCGAACACCTGGGCATCGAACTGCCCGCGACGGCGCTCAGCCGCGACCTGTACGATCGGGTGATCGCCGCCGGCGACGGCGACCTGGACCATGCAGGCCTGATCCGCGCCATCCGCCCGGACTGGCCGGTAAACGAAAAGTAAGGTGCGGCCTAAACCGCGGCGGCCGCCTCGGACCGGGCCGCCACCGGCAGGGTGAAGGTCACCGTGGTGCCTTCGCCCACGACGCTGTCGATGCGGATTTCGCCGCCCTGCATTTCGACCAGGGACTTCGATATGGACAGGCCGAGCCCCCAGCCTTTCTCCGTGGTGAAGGGATTCTGATTGCGTTTCGCGAAGGGCTCCAACAGCCGGTCGATCAATCGGGCGTCGATCCCGGGACCATTGTCGGCGACGGAAACCGCCACGAAACCATCCGTGACCGTGGCGAAAATCCGCACCTTTCCCGACGGCGGCGTGAACTTGACCGCATTGACGAGCAGGTTGAGCAAGACCTGCTTCACCGCGCGGGCATCGGCCAACACGGGCGGCAGCCCCTCCGGCACGGCGAGATCGATGCCGATGTTCTTTTGATAGGCCCGGTCCCGCGCCGCATCGGCGCATTCGGCGGCGATGTCATGGATGGCGATCACTTCCGGGTCGTTCAAGGCGGCCCCGGCCTCGATGGCCGAAATATCGAGAAGATCCTCGACCAGAGACAGAAGATAGGCCGCGCTGGTGTGGATGTCCTTGGCGTACTCCTTGTACTTTCCGGCGCCGGGCGGACCGAAGTACTGTTGGTAGAGAATTTCCGAGAAGCCGATAATCGCGTTCAAGGGCGTGCGCAGTTCATGGCTCATGGTCGCGAGGAACCGGGTTTTGGCCTGGCTCGCGTCCTCGGCCAGATGCAGGGCGCTTCGCAGGTCCTCCTGAACGGCCTTTTCCTGGGTGATGTCGACCATGATGGTGATCAGGGCACGCTCGTTTCCCGCGCCCAGAAGGACAGGAATTTTATGGTTCCTGAGATGCTTCAACCCGGCGCTGGGGAAGGTCCGCGTGGCTTCATAAATGCTGTTTTCCCCGCTCGCCATGACACTATTGTCTTTGTCGATAATGGCGCGGGCATCGCTTTCCGGGAAGACGTCCCACATCGTCTTGCCGACCAGAGCTTCGGGACTTGACCCGACCCAGGCGGCATAGGCCGGATTGACCAGCAGAATCCGGCCGTCCTTGTCCTTGAGGGTCATGGCGTTGGGCCCGTTATCGATGACGGCCTGCAGGCGCGCCTCGCTCGCGGCCAGCGCCTTGCGGGTGTCGATCCGGTCGTCGATATAGGCGAGGATCATGCCAAGAACCATCGTCGCCGGGGTGAAGGCCACGACGAAGGGCAGGGCGACCGTCTTCATGACCTTCTCGGCGACGGGCGGCGGCAGTTGGGTGAAGATTGCGACGACGACCAAATGAACAAGCAGCCCGAAGGCCAGCAGCGTGAGCCAGTTGAGCGGCACGCGGCCGGACTTGAACGCGGCGCGGAAGCCGATGCCCAGGCAGACGCAGGCGACGACGACGGCGACCCCGACGGGGGCGCCGCCACCGCCCAGGTAAATGCGGTACCCGCCGGCGATGACCGCCGCGATGGCGCCGCCGACCGGCCCGCCGAATACACCGGACAGGCTGATGATGACCGAGCGCGGATCGAAGATGACGCCCGGCGCGATGGTCACGGGGGCTTCCATGCCGATCACGCAGATGGCGCCGAACAGCACGCCGGAGAGAATCTTTCCGGTCAGTTCTCCGTTCGGCCATCGTTGCGCGATAAAGGCGTAGAGCAGGCAAAGCGACAGCAGCAACGAGGCCGCTTTGGCGAATTCAGCGACCATGGTTCGACCAACCTACCCTAAAGAAGCGGAATTATTAACTAGACCAAAGGTTCAGGCTCAATCGCGCCGCTTTTATCTACCGCACGCCGGCGTGGCCGGTCATGCGGGATGGCGCGCTGCCCAGGTTTTTTTCTACGGGCACGTCAAAGCGTGGCCCAACAGACGGTTTCGGACGTGGGTAAAGGCTCCTTGTCTTGCCTGCCCAGCATATGCCGAACGGGACAGGGCCTCCAGCAGGCGGGAAAGCCGCTTCCCTGGCGATTTGAACAATAGATCTTTCAAGGTTTAGCATATTTTTTAATCACTAATAAAAATATGATTTATTTTTATGCATTCACAGCAGCGATGAAGCCCTTTCCGCGCATGGGTGAATTTCCCTAAGTGGTTGCTTCAAGATGATAATTCGTCGCAACGCCGGATTGGCACAGGACTTGCTGATTGCATCTGCGAAGGGTGGGCCAAAAGACCCGCCGACGCCTGACATAAACAACAACAACAGTGGCAATCAAGAAAACGACAATGCGTGTGATGCTGGTAACGGATATCCCCGACGCGCTGGAGGCCATCATGGCCCACGCCCAGGGATCAGGTGGCGCGGTGCACGAGATCGTCGCCCTGGCCGCCCCCAATGAAACCCTTGCCGACAAGGCCCGTGACGCGTCGCCCGACGTGATCGTGGTGCATGTCGCCAGGCCCGAGGAATACTCCTTCACCGACCTGCAAAGTCTAAATGAGTCAGCGCCCCTGCCGGTCATGTTCCTGGCCGATGACGCGCGGCCGGAAATCATGGCCCAGGCATCGCATGCCGGGGTCAACGCCTACCTGCCCGTGGACGCGGGACTGAAGGCCTTTCCGACCCTGGCGGAATGGACCCGGGCCCAGTTCCTGACCGTCCGCGAGTTGAAGAAACGGCTGAAGGAAAAGGAAGACAAGCTGGCCGACCGCATCACCATCGAGCGGGCCAAGGGCATCGTCATGAAATTGAAGGGCCTTGAGGAAGACACGGCCTACCACGAGATCCGCAAGCTGGCCATGAAGCGGTCCCAGCCCATGCGTGTCGTCGCGGAACAGATCATCGACACGGAAAGCCTGGTTCTTTGCAAGGGGTGACGACGCAGGAGTTTTGAATTTCCCAGGCTTTTTCTAATTTCTAAGTCCATCTCCTCCCAAGGACGGACTTAGGGAAGGCGGCGGGTCGGTATCGACAGCCACTCTCCTCGGGACCCGCCGCCTTCCTCCCCTCTTTCCCGCAATCATCGACGGCAGGCGGTTCGGACCAGCTAGGCCGGCGCGGACATGGACAGGGCGGCGATGTCGCCGGCCCCGACCTGGGCCATGGGCTTGGCGATTTTCCAGGTCAGGCTGGCCCGGCCGTCCGCCATGACGGCGATCACCGTCTCCACGTCGGGGCAGCCGTCTTCATGACAGCGCAGCTCGGACACCATCAGGGCCGCCCCGTCGTCCAGGGCGAAGTGCTCCCGGACAAGGTCCTTGATGCGTTGGCCGCTGCCGTCGGGCTTGGCCCGCGACAGTCCGAGAATATCATCCATGATCGTGCCTCCCTGTTTCCTGACGGAAGGCGCCTGACCAACGCGGGGTCAGGACACCACGGGCTCTAAAATGCGCATGACGGCGACCGCCCCGGACTCGTCCGTGGCGACCAGGGTCGCGCCGTCGGCGGTCCAGGCCAGGCCGGTGACCGCGTGGCCGCTGGCGGGCCGGGCGATCATCGCCGTTTCCTGTTCGATGGCGCCGATCAGCACCGTGCCGTCGGAATAGCCGCCGGCAACCACATGGTCCGCCGGATGGGCCGCGACCTGACGCACCACGCCGTCGTAGACATAGCCGAATTCCAAGGGCGGTTTGCCCGACGGTCCCTTGCCCGAACAATCCCAGGACGTCACCGTATCGGCGCCCGAGGCCGCCACATACTGGCCGTCGGCGGTCCAGGTGACGGCGCGGATCTTGGACGGATATCCCGACATGCGCATGCCCGTCTTGTCCTTCCAGCGCCAGCAGTGCATCTCCTTGTCCTGCATGGCGGTGACGATGAACTTGCCGTCGGGCGACCAGGCGACGGCCGTGTGCGAGCCGTGCCAGTCGAGGTGCTGGGGTTTCTGCTTGGCCTCACCCAACGACCATACGCTGACCCCGTCATAATGGGCGGCGGCGATCCGCGTGCCGTCGGGCGAGAACGACAGGCCCGTGACGGTCGAGGGATGATCCGATGCCGAAAGCACCACGGCACCTTCGGCATCCAGCACGGTCACCGTCTTGGCGGCGGCGAAGGCGCGCAGCCCCTTGCCGTCGTGCACGGCGATCTCGCCGACCCAAGGGCCGCCGGTCTCCGCAAGGCGGGCAACGGCCGACCCGGCGAGACGCAGCAATTCGCC
>TARA_R110001592_G_scaffold180661_1_pt1 | contig 10300 bp, 17 predicted proteins | sample TARA_R110001592 | Tara Oceans TARA_R110001592 (sample SAMEA4398387) | marine metagenome | biome: Polar Biome; feature: [SRF] surface water layer (ENVO:00010504); material: water (ENVO:00002006), including particulate matter (ENVO:01000060) such as... | depth 5 m | reverse complement strand
ACCGTGAACCATAGTTCACAATGGATACTACAACTACTTAAAGACTGAGTTTGAATGTTTTGAAGAATTACAACCTCTGTGAGCAGGTTGTAAATTTTCAACCGTTGTTTCTCCCCCATCATCAACCGAAATGATATGGTCCATTGTAATTTCGTCGAGCAAGGCATTATTGCAAATCCCGCACAAAATAGTGCCATCAGGGTGAGTATATTTTTCCAAGACAGTTATCTTTAAATCATTAGGAATTATACTTTCTTGACCTCTACGAGGTTGACTGTCGGCCATTACTTCCAACATAACTGCAAGCAACTCTTCATTCCGAGCGATAAACTTTTGAGGTGTATTGCCTTGTAAAATGCGTTCTGAGCCATCTTTTTCGAAACTAAGGTATGTGTCCCACGCCAATGCTAATTCTGATTGTTTTTGAATCAATTTAGCGGAACTGTATTTCTTACGAAGTTCGCAAAAGACATAAGAAATTGGTTCAATCATTGTTTTTGAAACCTTTGAAATTCGACCTGAAAATAAGTTATTACGCCTAAATGGGGCTTCACCTAAAATCTCTCGAGAGACTTTCAAAACCTTCTTATAAGTTTTGATTTTATTCAAGATTTCTTCATTAGAGTTAATTTCAAAAAACGTATCTAAAGATGATTCTAACCAAGATTTAGAACTTAGAGTACTAGATTGAGTCCCGTATTCCATACTCATCAATCCTCGACAAAGCATTTCAGTACCTTTCTCTCTTGAAATTGCACTAGGTGTAAAATATTGAGTCCATTCTTCAGACTTGGCCATTTCATCGATGTGCCAATACCCCTCAAATTCAGCATACATGGCCTTTCGCAACTCAGCCGCCGTTAAGGGATTAAGTCCGCCATTAATGAGGACATAAACCTGCCAATTTGGCATACTATCATCAATATAATTAACTGACATTTCATAGTCTCTTTTGATTCTTTGCTTATGGTCTCCATCCAGGTCAGACCAAAAAATACCATCATAATCTGTAGCCGATAAACGAAGCAAATGTTCTCCATCTAAGGAAAAATGACCATTAATAAATGCCTCAATAGTCCTTAGGCGTTGCTGACCATCTATTAATTCATCAGGTGAGTCACGTTTTTGCATTACTAACAATGCAGGTAAGGGAAATCCACGGATAACACTTTCAATAAGTCGAGTTCTAAATTGAGGTTTGTATTGACCAACTTCGCCACGTTGATAACGGTCATTGATGATTAGTCGGTCACCTTCTTCGAGCCAATCTAACATCGTATGGATTTCATAGGATTTAGACTTGGTCGTAGTTTCAGCAGGTAGTTTCGGCAATTTTTTAGTGAGTAATGTAGTAATAGTCAACATAGTCATCAAAATCGTAGCAATCAATTGGATTTGGGCTTGCATGATTTGTACGAAAAGATTTCCCTATATAAGTGCTTTGCAATAATGATTCAAACTAAACTTACCGTAATCAAAAAAACTAAACAAATTACTAATGTGAATAGAGGAATCAAAGGTTCAGGTTTATCATCCCAATGTCTGTGTACCATAAAGAAAATATCTAAGTTTTATCTATTTAATACTTTTCGGAGTCTCCATAAGTCCAATGACTCCACAACCCAATCTCTTTCCTGCATTCCCTGTTTTCAAGGATTCTTCATCTCCACCTAGGCCTAAATCATCACGGTCTTTGTGAACAATAATCATCCGCCCTAAAACCGAACAAATGTGACTTGGGTCTAAGGTTAAGTTCTTGGCCAAAATACTACCTTTAGCCCGATTCCCCTTAGAAGTAATATTTCCTAAATCGCCTTCGTGTCTGTCTTCACCAGTCAAACCACCGTGCGTTTTTCCATAAGGGTTGAAATGAGAGCAAGCCCGCTCACAACCTTCTGTCAAATCACCGTATTCGTGAATGTGGAACCCGTGCTCGCCATCCGATAAGCCTGTAATATCATAATTAATCTTCAAACCCTTTCGAGTGGATACGAAATGAACAACACCCTCAACTCCATTATCGTTAGGTGCTAGGACGGCTACAGCGTAATCATGTTTAATAGGTGTAGATTCAGCCGCCTTAGCAGTTTGGCTCAATTTGTTAATGGCAACTACTGATAAACCTGAAAAGATAGCAGAAGTTACGGCCATAGCCGTTGCGTCTTTGGCATTAGGGAGAGACAAAGAAGGAAATTGAACAGGTCCATCTTCTTGCCAAACTCCGATTTGATAATGAATTAAAGATTCTATCGCAAACAAAGAAAAGGTGACTCCTAAAATAAGACTGTTAGTACTCATCTCAAACCCTGACCATAGGCAATCAAAAAGATAAGGCCACCTAATGCTAATCCGCTTAAAATTGCAGTTTTTACACTTCCACCTTCGGCTTCGAAGGCTTTAGACTCAATATTGCCAAAAGTTTCATATTCTAATTTCAATTTTTGGGCCTCCTCGGCAAGAGCAGGTAAAAGACGGTCTAAACCAGAAGAGTCTGTCTTTGCGAATGGTAAACCACCTAAAACTTCTTCCTTGCTGCCCCCATCGGAGAAAAATTCATGTTGAACAAGCAAAGCCTTGTTGACTTGCTTGCCTTCTTCAACATCGTAAGACCAAACGAATCTTCCATCATCCGTTTGCTCGATTTCATTTTCAATGAAACGATTTGTATCTGCCTGCTTAGAAACTGTGCCTGTGCGGATGAATGGAGTGCCATGAATAAACATACTACTAACTAAGGCGTTCGACTACTTAAAGCCTTTTGGAAAGTTTAAGCAATTCGTACCTAAGTCGAACGGAATTTCGTAAATCGGGGCATTTGCAAAAACATCTCCCAACGACCCCTTTGCCCGCATATCTGTCCAATAGTGATATGGTGACGGGCTTTCCCAGGACATGTCAGTATTTCGAGAACCTCGTTTTTCGACGTGAACACTGATAGCATCTGACCGAACAGGGTAAAATGCCTCATCTCTCTGACTAAACTTAGCACGAAAAACCAAAACGTCCACGTGGTATTGACTGTACTCTTCGAGTTCATCAAATTTCCCATAAACTGGATTATACTTGATGTAAATTAATTCATTGGGAAGCCATCCATTAACTGGCAAATCCATAACTAGAGGCCCTGACAAACCTGAATGATGGCGCTTTAAAGTCAAATAAAGGGTATTGGGTCGCCAGTTCGGTGTTGGAAAGTAATCGCCCTCATTCACGTTTTTGAAATTATCATCAGCCCACTGACGGAAATCACGCGGAGACTCGAAGAAGATATCTGATATTTTCTCACCGACTCGTAATGATTGTTTCGGAATGATATGGTTTCTCATTATATTAGATTTATTATGCCAAGCCATTCCATTCACCCATAGTCATCTCGAATTAATAAGAGTACTGCCAATCATGCAACCATTGCGTGATAAATTCATCACGCATGTATTCAGGATTATTAGAAAGATAATTGGCAAGTTTTCCTGTTTCAATTGATTCATTAATCCAGCCATTTTCGCGAATTTTCATATACTTCCATTCTTGCATTCCTGCTAGTATTAATACTAATGCCGTTAGGCCTGCAAATCCAATTAAAGCAGTCGTTAAAAATTGCTTAGGATATTTGATGAGTGCATAGATTCCTGCAATACCAACAACGATAAGGACACACCCTACGAGCCAGGCTTTATCAAAGATAACGTCACTCATAATTATAAATACACGATTCAACTACTTAAAGACACTGATTTCATTTGATTGTCATCATCAGAATACCAAACTCGCTTGATACCTGCATCTAGTAATGCCTTTTGACACGCTTGGCACGGTTTGGCCAATCCATAACTGCCATCGGCCAAAAATCTGTAAACGTGGAGTTCTGCGCCCTCAGGATTCGCCTTGCGACGAATCATTTGAGACAAAGCCGCTACTTCAGCGTGAACTGAGCGGTCTCGAGACATTCGATTCACTCCTCGAGCAACGATTCGACCACCTTTAACAATCATGGCGGACAAATTATATCGAGGAACAGTAGATTTTACAACCTCAGTGCGAGCAATGCGTTCGAAACGCTGATGTCGTGGCATAATATCACCTAAGGCCAGTTAACAGAAGGAGAACTAATTTTGCAACGTTCATCCCACTCATAGAATGCATCTATATCGGCGGTAACCTCGGCTAAGCCTTCGCCTAAATCTATGATTGAACAAGGCCAACCTACGACCTCTCCTCTCCATTTAGTTTCATATTGCGTGGCTACGAACAAACAAGCCATGTTAATCGGCATTTTTCGCTTCATCAGTCTTACCACGAGGTAATTGCTATATAAGAGTATTGTCTAAAATACTATCTTTGATATGCTCGCGCTAATGCCGAAATTTAATGCCCTCATTCAACCACCCCCACTAAATACTCTGTATGGTTAAAAACCTTATACGGGTCGTCCTCATTACTGTGTTCCCAACCAAGATACGAATTAAAACCATCATCAGCAATGGCAGAATCTACTAATTCGTCTATACCACAAGTTGCATTGACTAAAGCCATCACCGCACTTTCTCTGTCTGCAGGTTCGGCCGTCATAATTAAGCCATCAAAAATTGCTTGAGGTAGTCCTGTCTGATAAGATAACCAAGTAGCACTGAATTCTCCAATTAGAGGTTCGATATATTGCTTCGCCATTTCTACGGCTTGTGCATAGGTGAATACTTGTAAATCTCTCGCTTCGATTTCAAAATCAGGAATACCACAAATTGCGAATAACGGTTCAGGATACTTGCCTAAAACATAACGTGAAAAGGGAGCAGGCTCATCCCACGCATTTCGGAAGGGTGCATTAGGATACTGCTGGTTGATAAGTGTTTCATAATTCCGAGAGTCTAGTTGTAACTCATCATCTGCCAAGAGTCTAGCCTTGGCAAGTTGTTCACCTAATGCCCGTTTCCCTTGTTTTCGTGTTCGTATTGGGTTGCCTCCAAGCAAGGCAGACTCTAAGGTCATTTTTAAATGCCGAATAGAAAAATCAATTAAATCAGATACTGACTCTTCATCAGCCATTTCTTCCAAAATAGGTTTCCATAACTTTCTAAGTTCAGGTTCTAAATTTTGTGTAAACTCAGTTTCGATGGCTTGACGCAAAAATGGAGCGATAGCATTATTTGGGTGAAGTAAGGCTCGGTTAAAATCCATCATCTTGTATCGTTCCATGCCGATGTCTTCAACAACTTTCTCATAAGCCATCAAAATTAATTCATTAGCATACAAACGGTTGAAATCCACTTCACTGTATTTTAAAGCATTGTTTATAATTTCCATGCCTGGATAATTAGCGTAAGAGTTGACCACTGGCCAACGTTTCCGAGGAGGCCATTCATCCGAATTAGGATAGTTAAAAGGCCATGAAGTAGTCTTCATATAAATACATTACAAGTTCAACTACTTAAAGTCTACATCATCATTAGCATGGAAAGACACTACTTTGCCTTCACGATTTTGAATATTATACAAAGTTAAGTGACCTTTTTGACTGGCAAATCCAAGCATATTCATGAAATCAGTTTGACCTTGCATGGTCGAAGAAACCACCATCGGAATACCTCGATGCCATTCGAAAGCGTGACTGTGTGTGTGACCTGTCACGAACACATCTGGAATGTCTTTGATAATCAACTGGTCATCCTCTTCGAGAGAAAGTGCATTACGCTCACCCCATGAAGGAGCGAGATGTCGATGCTTCAACATTTCTTTCATGCCTTCAACACTAGTATCGTAAGTAACGTGGTCCATTCTTGGAATAAGGTCGTCCATACCTTTACCGTGATAGGCTAAAACATCGATTCCATTTAAACCTACTCGACCAGGATTGCCAACGTGAATAGTAGAGTTAAATCGTTGCTGAATAGAATGTTCCAAAACAGGTTGAGGTTCAGCAGGCCTAACTGCATCGTGATTACCTGGCAACATTACAGGAGTAATGTGGTCTGGCAACTCGTCTAATTTGCGAGCGCAAAACTCGTATTGGTCGTAAGCGTCATCAATCACTAAATTACGTTCTTGACCAGGATAGATTCCTGCCCCATCAACGCAATCACCAGATAACACCAAATACTTGATGTTTTTGGCTAAGTCGTCAGTATTCATCCAATGCATCATTTTATCCCAAGTTTGTTCCAAGAAGTATTTAGAACCCATGTGAATATCACTAATGAAAGCAATAGATACAGGGTCATACTCTACACCACCTTTGTTTTCATTATGCATCAGGACTTCGGCAAATTGAACTCGATTTACCCAAAACATTCGACCATCCTTTCCGAAAGTTCCTGAGATGCCAACTACATCATCATTCATTAGCGATTGACTAGCAGGGTCGTCAGCCCGAACGAAAACATCAATAGTTCCTGTAGGGTCTTCTAATTCAACCATACGCCCACCTGATTTAGTTCGACGAGTAGACATAACCATACCAATAAAATGATAGGTTTTATAACGCTTGCGCTCACGACTTGCTTCGGCAATTGAGTTGCTTTCTCTAAAGCCACATTGTTGACGTAAAATCTTTCGCAAGGTTTTATATCGTTCGGAAAATAAATGAACAATATTTTCAAGTTTGGCTGCTCGGCGAGATTGACCAACAGGTGCACCTAACTCTATTTCAGTGGTGTAATCAGATGCTTGAGCCTGCCAAGAGTCTCGTAAAACTTCATGATATTTAGAACGAATCGTCTTGTCCATGAATAATACAAACCTTCAATACCCATATAAGGCTTACGACGAAACGGTGACAAACTCTAAGAACTCAGCAAATTCAGCATCAACCTTCTTGATAGCGGCTTCAACGTCCTCGAAAGTTTTAGAACCTGAAATGACGCACTTTCCACTAGCGAAAATTAAGAATACAACATTGGGGTCTTTGATGTGATAAATCAATCCAGGAAATTGCTCAGGTTCATATTCCGAATGTTCGAAAGGCAAACTAATAACCAGTCTTTCTAAATCTAATCCGACGCCAATATTATGAGTAACAACAATGTTTTGTAACATGATGTCTATGGCATCAAAAGGCCATAGTTCGAAATCATGAGCCGCTAAATCATCATACAAAATCTTCACGGCTTCGTGAACGTGAGTAATGTCTTTAGCCCCTGCAGCCACACAACGACCTGAGCGGAATAGTAGTAAACAAACCTTAGGAGTGGCTACTCGATACACCATGCCAGGAAATTGTTCCTGTTCATAATCAATTCCGAGAATCTCGGAAACTTCATTCAAATCAATACTATTAGTCAACCTTGTTGAGGCAACCATGTTTACAACTTTATACGTCATGATTATCTATTTGTAGGTATACCTTTATATACTCTTCGCTTTACATTGAGGACAGTTTTCTAAAAAATTAGGATAAGTTATGTCACACACTTGACAACGTATTAATCCTTGCAAGTATAAAAGTTCTGCATCATCTACGCCTTGAGTATCTTGTCGACGACTTTGTCGCCATTGCTTTGTTTTATCTCCCATAATTATCCTATCCAAACATTGGGTCGTGAGAATCTGAATCAGCAGAGTATTCTTCAATTTTATCTGGGTTTTCGTCGTATAAATCAATATTGAAAATTGTCTTCATGGATTGGTAAATGAAATCATAAGAAAACAATCCCGCCATACGAGCGTCTAATGATATTGTAGCGTTATCTAAAATCCATAAGGCTAATGATTCAGCAATGTCTAAAATAATAGTAGATAAAACCTCAGGTTCTAAAGCCTCATTCAAAGGCATATGGCTAAAGATTATTTCAAATATTTCCTGGTTAGGTTCGCACTTAAATTGTTCGTCACCAATAAATGAACACTCTGAAAATATCAAGTTTTGAATGTGAGAAATTTGAGCATCAATCTCTTCGAGACTTAAAGTGATGCCATACTTGATAAAAACCTTAATATCCACAATATTCACTTCTTTGACTTGATACTTAAAGGTTCACGCCCCAAGAGGTGATTGGAACACTAACTTTACATTCTACACCATATGGGACAACTTCGATAACTTCATTCTCTAAACCAAATTTAAAGACTCCATAAGTCTTGACAACATCACCAATACAATAATCAATAACTAATGACAATTTAGAACCATCTAAGTTAGATTGATATGCCTTAACTCCATCCGTCCAAATTTTAGGGGCATCCTTACCCTTTAAAGTCTTTTCGTTAGAGGAGCCTAAACAAGATGTGATTAAGGCATTTAAGCCACAGTTATGGCCTGTTTGTTGCTCAATATAGGCATGAGTGTCTAATAAATAACCCTTTAATTTAAGCGAAGCGTAAAGGTCTTGAGTGCCTAAATAATGGCTTAAAATTGGCCAATCAAATGTGTGGCCTCTATGGGTTAAAAAGTAGCGGTTTTTTGAAGCCCAATGATTAAGGGCTGAGGCTAAACTGCCAAGGCCATAACTTGAAGGATAAAGTGGTAGAATATAATCAGCATTTGTAGTCTTAATCAAATTAGATTTAAGGCGAGTAAATGATTGAGAATTAACTGATTCATCATGGCTAAACAACACTATTTCTTCGAAAGGTATGAAAACGTATCGCTCATCAGTTAAGGAGTCATAAACCCCGACACATGCAATAGTCCAATCTTCAGGATTGACAACTCCACCATTATTACTTGGACCTAAATTAGCAGTTTCAATATCAATAACAATAGGGAACTTTTCACTCAACACAGTCGTCCTCCATAGTGTAAAATAAAGAATCTCCGTGACAATCATCACAGTCTCCATCATAACTAGTTGGCTCAATATTGTCGCCATAATTATAAGGCTCATCCTCTAAGAACAAACAAATAGCACAAATATTTTGGACATCTATTAACCCTTGAGGATTATCATCAGGGTCTATGTGTTCGTACTCTTCGCAACGATACATACCTGTTGGGCTAAGAGGATAGCCTTGTAGAACTGCTTTCTCAAGTGCGTGGTCGAACTTTTTAAGCCTAGATAATTCACTCATATATTTCTACTCCTTAGTCCATTGTTCAGCCATTGCACGAGCAATCCCTGAGAATGTCTTGCTTCGACCTTTACTACCTGAAGCAAACTTTTTACCCTTATAGTTCTTTCTATCAAGTCTACCTCCACCACCATTGATAAAGGGTTGATACTCATCAAGAACGTCAGTAGGTTCTAAATTAGGCAGACCTTTTAGCCATAAGTAAGTTCGCTTACTATAAGGGTCTCCGAATTGATAAGGTTGAATCACTTGAGTCTTTTCAGGTAAGCCTACAATCTTCATAGGCATTGGATTCTCAATAGCAATACGAGGACAATCAGCATTGTAAAATTGCATAAAGAAATCTTTAGCCTCCATGGCCTTAGCCAACCTAGCAGGGTCAACAACACCCTTTTGAGGATACATACGAACTGCTCCTCCATTCGTTAAATAAGTGCAAGGGGGAAAAGCAATAATCATATCCCACTCTTGTTCGAGTAACTTAGAAACATCTTGTTGCAGGTGCCATTCAGGATGCCCACCTGAGCAAGGGTATAAATCACAACTGTAAGCCTCATGACCTCGAGAACGAAGTTCCTTCGTGACTGCTTGACTTTCTTCACAAGCCAATAGAATACGCAATTTACTCACCCTTACACGTGTCAATATAATCGGCCAAAAGTTGCAGTTTATCATAAGAGCAAGACCACATAAACTCTAATTTATCCTTAGAAAACAAATCCCATTTTGGATTAATGTAATGGTCTAAAGAACCTGGAAACAAGAGTAAAGCAAACTTTTCTCGATTTAAGCGATTCAAATATTTAGCATCATTTTGAGCCTGTTTCAAAACTTCGTAAGTATTCATCTTGAAATCACTCTTCCTCAGAGTCTTCACAAACTTCACTACTGCAGGTCTCATTAGCGCAACAGGGCTTAGATTCAACAACAGATTCACCAAACTCCATAAGGCCATCTTCGGAAACTTCTACCGCATTCCTCATGGCTTCGGCCTCAGCCTTTAAACGCTCTTGTAATGCCACCTTTTGACGCTTAGTTAAACGACGGCCAGATTTACGCTGATTCACCATCATTTCATGTGTGATACGTCGAGGCTCGTTTGTCTTAGGAACATGAACTTGGCCAAACTCATCAAGACGAACTCGATGAACAGGAGTAACTACTTCACCCGAAGTTCCATACTCAGTACACTCTCTACAAAGTCCTTTAAAGTTGGCTACATCATCACACGTCATACATTTCCATTTTTTTAGCATTTCAATCATCTCCATTAATTACTTTCACAAACTCTTTCCAAGTC
>TARA_R110001592_G_scaffold37720_2_pt1 | contig 10306 bp, 9 predicted proteins | sample TARA_R110001592 | Tara Oceans TARA_R110001592 (sample SAMEA4398387) | marine metagenome | biome: Polar Biome; feature: [SRF] surface water layer (ENVO:00010504); material: water (ENVO:00002006), including particulate matter (ENVO:01000060) such as... | depth 5 m | reverse complement strand
AAAAGTACGTTAAAACATCTTGTGAAGCCTTAGTTCATCGAGAAATAAGATTAAAAAACGGAATTCAAAAATGAGTCTGTCATGGGTAACTCGTTTCAGCATCTCCACCATTAAAACCGAAAAACACTCACTCTACCGAAATCCCTCCGTGACCTCCGTGCCTTCTTCGCGCACTTTGTGGTAAAAAAATACGATACGTCTATCAATCCCAAAAATCGAGATGTCGCACCTACGGCGCTTGGGTTCCTGCCCATCAATGATACTATCGATATGTCGCACCTACGGCGATCTGGTTCGCGTTGATATAACCCGATTTCTACAATCATATCATCCCTCCGGGATTCTTAGCGATACAATAAAACAAAATTACTTTTAGCCATAAACCCCGCTGCGCTCCCCGCGATCCCTGCGTTCCTTTTCCAAAACCCTCTAAACTTCTAAACCAACTTTGCGTCCGCCGCGATACCGCCGCACCCGCCGCGTTCCTTTCCACAAACCCACTAAACTTCTAAACCCCTAAACCCCTAAACCTCTCAACACCTTCACAATCCTCTCCCCTGTCTTCCCATCGCCATAAGGCTGAGCCTCCGGCCAAAATCCAAAATCACAATGAGCCACAGCCTCCAACAAATTCCCTGGCTCAACCAAATGGTTCACATTTAAATCCACCAGCTCCCGCCATTCTGTTTCTGGGCGAAGCGTGAAACAATACTTGCCTAAATAAAAAGCTTCCTTTTGCATGCCGCCGCTGTCGGTCAATACAAAAGATGAATTCTTTATCAGCTCCAATAAATTTCTGTGATTCTGGGGAGCAATTAGTTCTACCGCCAGACTTAATCCTAAACTTTCTAAACGCGCTTTAGTACGGGGATGCAAAGGCATAACAATCTTTTGCTCCTGCGCTAAACTATTAATAGCCGTAACCCATGCAGCCAGACGTTCATCGCTATCTACGTTTTCCTGACGATGTAAACTCAGTAAAGCAAAATCTCCCGCAGGGATATTATCCAGCGTGCTGGGCTTCTGCATTTGCGCTAAAAGCGCATCGTACATAATATCACCCACATTAAAAATGCCATCGGGCAACAGACCCTCTTCTAACAACTGTGCGCTAGCGGCTGCCGAAGTACTAAAATGATATTGGCTCAAGCGATCGCTAATCACCCGATTCTGCTCCTCGGGCATCGCCCAATTAAAAGAGCGCAAACCCGCCTCTACATGCGCAATGGGAATCTGCAACTTCGCTGCCGCTAAAGCGCCCGCCAAAGTCGAATTGGTATCGCCGTATATCAGCACTAAATCGGGTTTCTCCAACATCAGGGCCTGCTCAATGCCTTCCAGCATGCGGCCCGTCATCGCTCCATGGGTCAGAGAATGTATCCCTAAATTATACTTGGGCTTCGGCAATTTACCTTCTTCCCAAAAAGCCCCACTCATGGCATAGTCAAAGTGCTGCCCCGTATGAAGTATCACTTCTTCCTCCCCCGCATCGCGCCACAGCGCACTAAAAACCGCCGCTTTTATAAACTGTGGCCTGGCTCCTAATACGGTAAAGACTTTCATTTCTTCTCGTCCTCGTCGCGCACTTCCTCATAGTCGATATACTCGCCTACGCCATTGTCACGGGCCTGGCTTTGCTTCGGGTCATAAGTCACGCTTACCTCCCCTTCTTGCCTCGCTGTATTCGCCCTTTCGGTAGATGCGTTCCGCGCTTGTCCATGGCTTTGCATACCCTCACGAAAAGGCCTAATCACCAGCTTTCGCAAGATGAAATAGCCGATATAAAAGAAACTGATGAATAATAATAATCGAATCAAAATCACTATTTACTTAAGTACAAATTACGCTCGGCATAAATCTTCTTGAAAACGGGATCGCGCAGACTATCAATAAAATAGATGCTCTCTCCTGTCGATTTCATCTCCGGACCGAGGTTCTTGTTTACATTAGGGAACTTGTTAAACGAAAAGACCGGCTGCTTAATCGCCCAGCCTTTACGCTGCGGATTAAACGTGAAATCTTTTATTTTCTTTTCTCCTAACATCACTTTTGTCGCGTAGTTCACATAAGGCTCATCATAAGCCTTGGCAATAAAGGGAACCGTACGCGATGCCCTTGGATTCGCCTCAATGATGTACACCATATCGTCCTTAATCGCAAACTGAATATTAATCAAGCCCACCGTATTCAAAGCCAAAGCAATCTTACGGGTATGATCTTCAATTTGCTGAATAATCAAGTCGCCTAAATTAAAAGGCGGTAAAGTGGCATTGGAATCGCCCGAGTGAATACCACAGGGCTCCACATGCTCCATAATGCCTATAATATAAACCTCTTCACCGTCGCAAATCGCATCGGCTTCGGCCTCAATCGCGCCTTCTAAATAATGGTCTAAGAGCACACGGTTTCCTGGGATAGATTTAAATAAATTCACCACGTGATGCTCTAATTCATCCTGATTAATCACAATCTTCATCCCTTGACCCCCCAATACATAACTGGGACGTACCAAAATGGGGAAGCCTAATTCATCGGCTAATTCTCTTGCCTCCTCGGCGTTTTCAATCACACCAAAACGGGGATAAGGAATATCGTTCTCCCTCAGTAATTCCGAGAAACTTCCGCGGTCTTCTGCTAGATCCAAACTCTTAGCACTCGTACCCACAATGGGAATGCCGTAACGTTCTAATTTCTCTGCTAATTTCAAAGCGGTTTGTCCGCCCAATTGCACAATTACCCCCACGGGCTTCTCATGCAAAATGATATCGTATATATGCTCCCAAAACACTGGCTCGAAATACAATTTATCGGCTGTATCAAAGTCAGTCGAAACTGTCTCGGGATTACAGTTAATCATTATCGTTTCATAGCCGCATTCCTTCGCTGCTAATACCCCGTGTACACAACTGTAATCGAATTCAATACCCTGACCAATACGGTTGGGACCGGATCCTAATACTACTATCTTTTTCCGATCGGAAGAAATACTTTCATTTTCTACCCCGCGAACTCCTTCCGCCGTTTCATACTCATGCTCGAAGGTAGAATAGAAATAAGGGGTCTGCGCTTCAAATTCTGCGGCACAAGTATCTACCAGTTTCCACACGCGATTGATGCCTAAAGCGGTACGTTTATCATGCACTTCACTCTCCAATACGCCAATCATGTGGGCAATCTGACGATCCGCAAAACCTTTCGTCTTGGCATCTAACAGCAAGTCATAAGGAATATCCGCTAGCGTATGCTTCTCTATGTCCTTCTGAATTTCCACCAATTCTTGCATCTGGCGTAAAAACCACATGTCAATGCGGGTAATATCGTGAATACGACGCAGGGGAATTCCCATTTGCATCGCATCGTAAATCATAAATACGCGATTCCAACTGGCTTTTTCCAAAGCTTCTAAAATCGTAGCCTGATCGGTTTCGCCTTTGCCATCCGCTCCCAGGCCATTGCGCTTAATTTCTAATGACTGCGCCGCTTTGTGCAGGGCTTCCTGGAAAGAACGACCAATGCCCATCACCTCGCCTACCGACTTCATCTGTATGCCTAAACGGCGATCGGATCCTTCAAACTTGTCAAAATTCCAACGTGGAATCTTCACAATCACATAATCCAAAGTAGGCTCAAAATAAGCCGAAGTGGTCTTGGTTATCTGATTATCTAACTCTGTTAAATTATAACCAATCGCCAATTTCGCCGCTACCTTCGCAATCGGATATCCCGTCGCTTTAGAAGCTAAAGCCGATGAACGGGAAACGCGCGGATTAATCTCAATCGCTACAATATCTTCCTTCTCATCTGGACTTACCGCAAACTGTACATTACAGCCTCCCGCAAAATTCCCAATCGAGCGCATCATCTTAATCGCCATATCGCGCATACGCTGATAGGTCGTATCCGATAAAGTCATCGCGGGCGCTACCGTAATCGAATCACCCGTATGAATCCCCATAGGGTCCATATTCTCAATTGAGCAAATAATAATCACATTATCATTGCTATCGCGCAATAACTCTAATTCAAATTCTTTCCAGCCCAATAAGGCCTTATCAATCATCACCTCGTGAATAGGCGAAATCTCCAAGCCACGACTCAAACTTTCTTCAAACTCTTCTTTGGTATGCACGAAGGTCGCGCCCGAACCACCCAAGGTATAACTCGCTCTAATACAAAGCGGAAAGCCAAATTCCTGTGCCACTTCCTTCCCTTTCAAAAAGGAAGTCGCCGTTTTCGCCGGTGCCATCGGAATATCGATCTTGCCCATCAACTTACGGAACTCTTCGCGATCCTCCGTAATATTAATCGCATCGATATCTACCCCAATAATTTTTACGCCGTGCTCTTCCCACAGACCATCCTTATCCGCTTCAATACAAAGGTTTAAAGCCGTTTGTCCACCCATGGTTGGCAACACCGCATCAATCTTCTGTTCCTTCAAAATCTTCTCTAAAGAAGAAACCTCTAAAGGCAATAAGTATACATTATCCGCTACAACCTTATCGGTCATAATGGTGGCCGGGTTGCTATTGATCAGGGAAACTTCAATTCCCTCCTCGCGTAAAGAACGCGCGGCTTGAGAGCCAGAATAATCAAATTCGCAAGCCTGACCAATTACAATCGGGCCGCTACCGATGATGAGAATATGTTTGATGGAATTATCCTTGGGCATGTTAAATATTTAAGAGATAAGAATTTGCAAAATACGAAGGACTAGTCAAAAAAAAAGGTGCTGCCATGGCAACACCTTAATATTATAATAGCAAGAGCATCTTAACCCTTGTGATTTCCGCTGGAAACAGTTAGCCTTTTACGGCCTTTCGCGCGACGAGAAGCAACAATTTTACGACCATTAGCCGTTGACATTCTTTCACGGAATCCGTGCTTATTTCTTCTCTTACGATTTGATGGTTGAAAAGTACGTTTCATAGTATATTAATTTTATGCGCTGCGCTTCTTTCGTTTTTCGGGCTGCAAATATATGCTAATTTCCTAATTGCAAAAAGACTAAGTGAAAAAATTTACCTCCTATTTACACGAAGCACCCAATAACCACCCCATCCCGCGCTAAATTAGTCTTTCTAAAGCATTTGCCTCTTACTTCCCAAGGGAATCTATCCTCTGCCCCAAACAAGAAAAAAGCCTGAAACCAGTTCAGGGTGACCGTCGTTTATAATATTCTCTAAAACCACACAACACTCCACTCTACCGTCATGCTGAACTCGTTTCAGCATCTCAATCCGTAAAAACCGAAAACATCCACCCTAAAAACCATGGATCCTAGCGCCGTAGGTGCGAAATCTCTATAGCACCCTACCAATCACAATCGAATTCCCCTCTCCACCTTCCACGTCTTTCCAACTGAATTACAATCGAATTCCAACCGAACTACGATGCATCCAATCCCGAAGGGATGACATTATAATAGAAAACAATGAAATAGATAATCAAAACCCCGAAGGGGTGATACAACCCATCGAGATGTCGCACCTACGGCGCTTGTTCTTTTTGTCAATGCCTTTACTATCGAGATGTCGGCCCGCTGGGGCTCTGTTTACGCAGGATCCGATTTCTACAATCATACCATCCCTACGGGATTTTAACAATGTGCTCAAACAAAACCGAAATACAATCACCTAGAATCCGCAGCTGCCGCAGCTTGGTTTTCTTCTACTACATGATACTACCGATAATTCGCAGCTGCCGCAGCTCTTCGATTTTCTCCACTGAATAACTCCTCCTAAAACTAAAAGAGACCCTGAAACAAGTTCAGGGTGACCGTCCTTTTATGATATTCTAGAACCACACAACTCTTCACTCTACCGTCATGCTGAACTCGTTTCAGCATCTTCGCCATAAAAACCGAAAACATCCACCCTACCAAAATGCCTTCTAACTACTTAATAATATCCCCAAAAAAAAGCCCCCTTCCGGAGGCTCACATAATACCCTAGCAGATCCTACTAAGTACTTTGTACTAACTACTAACTACTATCCTCAACTCTCCTCCCCAATCTGCCTATCCACCAACATCAAACCCTCCTCAAAACTATGCGGTTTATACCCCAATTCTCTAATCGCCTTATCCACAATAAAACCCGTTTTCGGGGGACGTTTAGCCGGCTGATTAAGCGTTGTAGAAGATACCGCGCCAATTAACGACTCATCCAATTTCCAAAAACGCGCGATGGCCCGTACCATATCAATGATATTAAAGAAATCAGGGCCTGAAATATTAAAAATCCCCTCCGCTTTTTGCTTGGCCGCTAACACACATCCCTGCGCTAAATCTTCCGCCAGGGTAGGCGTACGAAACTGATCGTCCACCACCTTTATGGGGGCACCTTTCTCCAAAGCACCCTTGGCCCATAAAACAATATTCGAACGACTCATTTTCTCGGCCACGCCATAAACTAGAACCGTTCTTAAAATCGCGTTTTTCACGCTAGAAGCCTGAATAATCTGCTCTGCCTTTAACTTCGACTCACCGTAATAACTCACCGGATTGGGCACAGCATTTTCATCCAAAGGACCTTCCTCGCCATCAAAAATAAAATCCGTGGAAAGATGCACCAAATGCACATCATTCGCTTCGCACGCTTCAACAATATATTGCACAGCATCCACATTTAAAGCATCACAACCCGCCTTATCCGACTCGCAGATATCCACATTGGTCATGGCCGCGGTATGAATAATGACTGCTGGCTTCTCCTCGCCAATAACTTCGGATACTTCTGCTGCATTTGTAATATCTAAAGAACGATAACGGTAACCCTCCCGATGCTCCAAGCGGTTTTCGCCCCGGGCTGTGGCAACCAATTCTACTTCCTTATCGGCGCTTAATTGATGTACTAACTTTTGGCCCAATAATCCGTTCGAGCCAGTGATTAATATTTTCATGCTATTAAATTTTGTGGTTGGTTCTTTCGTCCAAAAGCTGATTTAAGCTCTTAATCTGCGCCGCTGTTCCTAAAACAAAGAGTTTCGAACGCGCCGCTAAAATCAGATTACTTTCGGGGTTAATTTGATAGGTCCCTTCAGGGTCGCGAATGCCAATTACCGTGCATCCCGTTTTCTGCCGAATTTGCAAATCGTTTAAACTGCAAGAACTCGCCTGGCCAATCAATTCGCTCAGTTCAATTTCTTCCAAATTTATCGATGAACTCCCTTCTACCGAAAGGTGCTCTAAAAACTCTACTGTATTGGGATTCACCACCAAAGAAGCCATATGTCCGCCCCCAACACCTTCCGGCATCACCACCGAATCCGCCCCTACCGTGCGTAATTTCTTTTCCGTGCTTTCGCTAGATGCGCGACTAATAAGGCGGATGTTTTTATTGAGATTTCGTGCGGAAATAATCACAAATAGATTATCCGCATCCTTACTTAAGGTACTCACCAAAGCCCGCGCTCGGGCAATACCCGCTTGTTCAAGCACCGCATCTTCCGTGGCATCACCCTCTAAAAATAAGATTTCCGCGCTGCGCAAATGTTGTTCAATTATTTTCGGATCATTTTCAATAATCAAAACTTGTTGCCCGTAGGCCTTTAGTTTCTGATGGGCGCGGCGGCCATTGCGACCGTATCCGCAAATAATCACGTGATCGCTAATATTATGAATCGCTTTATTCAAGTTTCGCTTTTTAAATTCTCTGGCTAAATCGCCCGAAATAAGGGCTTGCGTTAAAGAACTTAAGCCATAAGCGAAAGTACCAAAACTACCGATGATTAGAAAGGAGGTAAACCACTGCCCCGCTGCACTCAGCCGATGCACCTCACCAAAGCCCACCGTGCTTACGGTAATAATGGTCATGTAAAAGGCCTCCGAAAAATTATAACCTTCAAACCACATATAGCCCATCACCCCAATGAGCATTAAGCCAATGAGTAAAAAAACGATAATACTAAACTTGCGGAGAAGGGTACCCTGTTGCAATGCTTCTATAAATCTAAAACGGAGAAACGTCTACTGTGTAAATGATCTTTAATCTGGATCCAGAAGGCCAAAATAAGATAAAGAATCACGGGCGATCCGAGAGTTAAGAAGGAGGTATAAATAAAATAACGGCGTACCACACCGGCCGAAATGCCCATGCGCTCACCTGATCGGGCGCATACTTCAAAGCCCCATCTTTCAAAAACATCTCTAATCTTATCCATGTTTAGCTTTTTATTAGTTGATTTCCAACGCTGCAATTTAAGCATTTTTTAGCGGTACAATAATACTTATGCCATTGTAATAAAGCCTGCGACTCCAAAGCCGACTTCGCCTGAAAGCCCAATTGATTATAGATTCGCACCACCTTATTCCCTTCTGCTTGAAGCGCTTGCAACAAACTTAAGGCCCTTTCTTGATACTCTTGCCTATCCTTTTTCTTGGCGTACAAAAATAAATACGGTACCACTACATTAATCACCAAGGCCTCATAACCTTGCTCCCCTAAAGCCACTTTATGCTCGCGGGCAGATGCCTTCCCCAAGCGATAGTGCCGCTGCCAATAAGCATTTTCATCAAAAGCCAGTAGCTGCCTTAATTCCCCTTCCTCTTTGATCTCTAAAACTTCTCTTGCTAAAAACTCCCGCTTGCGCAGAAGCCCAACGAATTGCGCCAAGCGAAAATCTGGAAAAGCCGGCGGTCGCATGCGAGAGTACTTCCACAGCTCCCTGGGCAGAGGTAATAAATTATGCTTCCCGCTCAAAAAGCGATATTCCCGCCCTAATTCTTGCGCATAATCATCTTGTTCGCCCAATAGTCCGGCCTGACCAAAAAACAAGGCCTCCATTTGATTCGTCTGATTCCGCAGCGGTCGCCAAAGCCTTGCCGGACAAGCCCTACTTAAAAGCAACATCGGCTCCGCATTAACCTTTAGTCCTATACCATAAGCTAAGAAACGGTAAAAACTCTCTTGCCAATCACCTTGCGTTTCCTCTAAAATTTGCTCTATAACCGCACTCTTCATTACTAACCTTTCCGCAATTAAGCGATCAATCATACTGCTTTTTAAAATATCATCTACCCCCTTAAAGGAAGATGCGCAGGCAATGCTGTCTTGGTTCTGCATCAACTGCTCGAAGCGCCAATACAGGTACTCGTCAAAACAACCTTTTAGACTTATGCAAGGCAATTCCTCTTCAGAATTGAGATACACCGGCTGATCATCATCATAAACCACATGCAGAATTACATTTTGGTAAACCGGATCAAACTGATGCCGATGTTTATACCAATCACTCGCTTTCACGTGTAATTCCACCTGCCCGACCCAAAGTTGATTATCGAGGTAAATTTTGGCTTCTAAAAAATCGGGACCGCTATCATGATTGTGGTAGCCTGGGTGAACCACCTTTAATTTTTGCCCCCGACTACTCAGCCTAAAGGCACTGTTAAAGTTCTGATACTTCCATAAATAGTGTAAAAAATCTTCGGTCATGGTTATTTGATGTTTAAACAGTATTTTAGCACTTCACATAAAATACAGAGTTTTCCGCATGGGGATTCAAGAAGAAATCAAGCAGAAGAATTTCCGTAGTTCTTACCAAAAGGCCTTTATCAACATCATGTACACCAACAATTGGCTGCAAGAACAAATGCGCGGCTTATTGCAAGGTGAAGAACTTACCACGCAACAGTTCAATGTACTACGCATCCTTCGCGGTAGTTACCCTGATCCCTTGAGCACCCTACAAATTCGCGAACGTATGCTCGACAAAATGAGTGACACTTCCCGCATTGTAGATCGTTTAATGAAAAAAGAACTCGTTACTAAAATCACCTGCGCCAGCGACAAACGCCTAGTCGATGTTTGCATCACCTCCCTCGGCCTTGACAAGCTCAAAAGAATCGACGAAGAAGAAGTCCTAATCGATAAAGCCTTACACAATCTCAGTTCCGAAGAAGCCGAAACCCTCAGCCTTCTCCTCGATAAAATCCGCGAAAAAAACAACTAATTCGTCCCCCTTCATTTAGACTTTCTCAAATCCAAGGCTAAAACTAAAGCAAAATAAAGCCACATCCGCCCTAAGCGTTTTTGATAAATGTTTGTTTGTCCTATATCGTGCTTAGATCACCTATCCCTTTACCCTCGAGAATCTCAGACACCAGCTTTTAAGCTTTATTTACAATAGAATTCCCTCTCCACCATCCACGTCTTTCCAACTGAATTACAATCGAATTACAATACTTCCAATCCCGAAGGCATGACGTTCTTAAAATTAAAAAGACCCTGAAACGAGTTCAGGGTGACCGTCCTTTTAAAATATTCTAGAACCACACAACACTCCACTCTTTCGTCATGCTGAGTTA
>TARA_R110001592_G_scaffold326582_2_pt1 | contig 10306 bp, 5 predicted proteins | sample TARA_R110001592 | Tara Oceans TARA_R110001592 (sample SAMEA4398387) | marine metagenome | biome: Polar Biome; feature: [SRF] surface water layer (ENVO:00010504); material: water (ENVO:00002006), including particulate matter (ENVO:01000060) such as... | depth 5 m | reverse complement strand
CAAAGATCATCAGGAACTGTGAATACTAAAGGGCTATATAAAACATATATAGAGCCATTTGGATGGCTTAACAGTCTATATATGTTAGCAGAAAAAAAAGTTTTTAATATTAATGGATTAAATGGTATAGAAAGTGTTAAAAATACTAACCTATATAATGTAATGACTTATTTGAGTTGGATAACAGCAAAAAATACATACGAATCTAAAGTTCAGGAGAAAATACACAATCCAAATAAAATAATGTAATGGCAATAATAAGATTAACAGATATAGTAGCAACAATGAAGTCTAAATGGACTTATGGAGATAAGTTCTTTGGCTATACAGAGGAGTTTAATGACAATCACAATACTCAGTACCCATCATTACTTATAACTCCTCCTGATTCACTTTTCCCTGAAGTAACACCAAGAAATGGATGGGAAGAATATGCTTTTGAGGTTTATTTTTCAGATTTATACAATAGGACTCAACAACAAAACGAAAGTATTGAGCAGAGATGGGATAATCTTCAAGACTTAGCAAATGAATGGCTAGATATGTTTTTGAAATCATATATAGGTGTTCAAGCAGGGAAAACTACCATATCATACCTTACTGATGGAAGTTTGTTTGTTGAAAGGAATAAAGAAGTAGCTAATGATCAATTACTTCAAATAAAGATGGGTTTTAATTGGAAAGTGTTTAGCAAGTGCTTTAGTCCTGTATCTAATTACCCAAATCAAATAAGTGGATTAACATCTTGGTTAAGAGCAGACAGTAATGTTACATTTAGCATACCTACTAAAAAGGTAAGTGCTGTTGGTGATGGTTCAGATAATGGGAATGGAGTTACACAGACAGATAAAGAGTTACAACCATTAAGATACACTTATGGTGGAGGAACTTTAGATAAGACAATGTTTACTTTTGATTCTGATGCTTTAGTTTCAGATAATAACTTCACAACAAATGGAGGAGCTACACAGGAATTTTCAATCTTTGAAGTAAGTAAAATAAATGCAGTAAGTGATGCTGTTTTTGGCTACTATTATTTAGCTGATGGCTCTTATATAGAGATGGGAACTAATGCAGCAGGTAATTACGAGGTTGCAGTAAGTGATGGCACGACACTATTAACAAAAAATACAGGAACAGTCAATACGGGAAAATTCCATATTGCATCTTTAAGGAAATCAGGGAAAATTATTGACTTTAATTTTTATGATTCTTTAAACTCTATATCTTCTACAGATACTGATGCCGCTTTTGTTAGTGCAACATCTTTTGAGCAAGAAAAGTTTAGAATTGGATGTACTCAAACAACAGATGGTCTTATTCCTCCTGCAGCAATTAACACTAGATACTTAGATGGAGATTTCCAAGAGGTTATCATATACGATAGAAAATTAACAGATAGTGAAACAGCAAAAGTAGTAGATTACTTAAATAAAAAATATAGAATATATTAAGATATGCCAGCAATAAATGGAACAGTAAAATGGGGTCAAATCCCTTTATGGTTTATAGAGGACCCGATAGTAGGAGCTTTAGATTATGAGATGCAAAACCAACAATATAATTTTAATTCTAATTACATGGTTTCTGCAAACTTACCTATGATATATCAGGTTATATGGACATATACAGGTATAGATGAACAGTCTGTACCTGAAGCATCAGGAGATGTAATAAATTGCATATTTCATGTTCTAGGAACAACAGAATATCCTTTGCCTGCTGCTTATTCTGATTGGGATACACTAGCTATTGTTAGAAAAACAAGAGATATACCTAATTCAAACGTAGTTAATAGTAATATTCCTCAAAATCAAAGATTCACACTAGATGTATCTAAGATTGTGCAAGATGAATTATCTTACACATTGGCTCCAATAGGAAAAGGCTCTTTTCAGAATCAAGAATTTGGAGGGATGAATGGTGGTGAGACTAAACAGGATAATATAACTGAAACAATTAGTCCTTACAATGTAACGAGAAATGGTGCTTATAGAGCAATTAAAGTTCATTGTACTTTTGAGCAGTTTGATGCAACTGGTAAAATAATTACATCAACTACTGTATTAGATGCTCTTAATAATGTGAGAGCAATAAATAGTGTGCCTGATTTTAAAAAGAATGTATATTATAACCAAACTCATATTTTAAATCAAAGCTCTCCATCTACTACTAGTCCATCCTTGCCACTTACTAATTGTACTAACTATAGTGTAAATGTAAGTACTAGTTATAGTCCTTCATTTTTCAAAAAACTAGTTAGGTCTACAGATCAGGCGGAATGGCTTTATTACTATGTTAGTCAATCATATCCAAGCGGTTATGCTGGTAATACTGAAAGATTTAATGTGTACGAAGTTTATGGTCAAGCTTATAATAAAGATGGTAGTACAGGTCTTAATTTTGTTTTAGGTAGTGATTGGACTCCTAGTAATGGAGCTGCATCTAGGGTTTGTTCTGATTTATCTCACTCTTTCGCAATAGAACCTTTAGACCCTACTTGGTTCCAAGCAAATCAAAACCAAATAGCAGTTCAAAATGTATCTCCTGCATATATAAATTCACATTCTTATGTTCCTGTATTACATAATTACCCACCTACAGGAAGTGCTTATGCAACACCAATATCACCAATAACTTCTGATACAGACCACTATAGAGTTTATGTGAGGGGTGTTTGGTATGAAGATTCATCAACTACATGGTTAGAGAAACGATTAAGTGCTGTATCTTGGTTTCAAATAGATGACCAAGAACAGAAAAGCGTGTATGATCATGTTAAATTTCATTGGCTTAATTGTGTTGGTGGGATAGATTCCTATACAGCAACAAGAAATGTAATGGAATCTTTAAATGTTGAAAAATCTTTTATTACAACTAAGCTACCTGCAAGGAATTATTATCAGGGGTCTAAGATTTATGATGGTTCATCTGTTGCTAATGGGGATTATATTAATGATACTATGAGGGGATGGGATACCTATAAAGGAGGTCAAGAGGTTTTAAATGTTAATGCAAGAGTAAGTAATCAAGTTTATACTGAACCACTAAACAAACAAAAAGCTACTTGGCTTAGGGATATGTTTTCTTCTCCAAATGTTTGGATAGAAACACCTACAGATGGAAGCTCTCATGATGCCGCTTATCATGAAAACTCCATGAATCCTTACCTTAGACCTGTAGCAACTCAATACACACCTGTTATTTTAACAAATTCTGAAGTAATTTCTTTAGACCAAGAACAAGGATTGGTTAAATTTAACATTGAATATACATTAGCACAAGGACTATTAACTCAAAGAAATTAATATGATTTCCGTACAAATATTAGACTATGTATATAGTGCTGATGTAAATAATCAGGTTAATTTTAATAATGTTACCACTTTAAATGGTTGGACTATAGATGATAGGACTACAGCTAGTTTTCTTACTTCTTCAGGTTCTGATAATTTTATGCTTCCTGTTAGTGGATTATTAACTCAAGGAGTAACATACGATATTAGTCTTACACTTTCAGATAAAACTGGTGCAGGAGATATTGGATTTTCCTCCCTAGATACAAGTAGTGTAACTAATGGTATAGGATTGACTTTTAGGAGAAGTTCAAATGGTACTACAACAGGAACTTTTACCGCTTTAGGTAATCAGGATGTTCAGATTTTTGCAGAGAGTGGAACTACAGGAACGATAGAAGCCTCAATAACACCTTTATCTAGTCTTAATTTTAGTGAAAGTATTGTAGGCTCTTTAGATGTTGGTGATTCTCAAGATTTTCCACTAGCATTAACTTTTAGTATATCAGATGTAAGAGATATACAGGCAAGAAGTGGTGCTTATAGTAAAACATTTGAGCTACCTGCTACCAAAAACAATAATAAGATTTTTAAGGCAGTTTATTATGAGGGGTCTTTTATTCCAAATAACTTTATTTCAAATAAAAAACCATGTAGAATTTTAGTTGATGATAACTACTCAGTTACAGGTCAGATACAGTTAGTAGCTGTAGGTAAATCAACTTCACCATCTTACTATTCTTGTGTTTTTTATGGTGATAATATTGATTGGTCTAGTTCTTTAGATAATAAATTATTGAAAGATTTAAGCACACAAGGAGGAGCGATTGGTAGTGGATGGGATAGTCTGAATGGTAAGACAGGTACAGGAATTAATTTAGCGATAAACCTAACTGATATTAGTTCTACATGGGAAGTTGTTGATGCTGAAAACACACAGCCTTCAGGTGGTTCAGTAGCAACAAACACAAGTCCTGTAGTTTACCCTGTAGTTAGTTATGGAGAGATGAATCAAGGTGGTATTTCAAATACCATTCAAGCTCTTAAAACTTACTATGAAGTTCATAATTCTGCAGCAGGAGGATATTGGGGGTGGGATAATAGTGGTAATCCCTATGGAACACCGCAACCTGTGTGTGATTGGAGACCTTGTATTTTTATATATGATATAATGAAACAAATCTTCTTTCAAGAAGGATATACTATAGTTTCTAATTTTATAAATACCGATATGTTCAAGAAGCTTATAATGGCTCTCCCTAATTTCAACTATAATAATGTTGATGAAAGGGTAAGTGATAATAGTTGGGAGGGGACATTCAATGATGGGTCAGCATGCGTAGCTGGAGATTGTGGTGCAATAGAGAGGTTTAATGTGCTTAGTGGTCCTCTTGACAATCTAGAATATGCGTACCTTGAAAATGGTATAAATTGGGATAGTGATAGCCAACTTGTTGAGAATACAGACTATACCCCTGCCATATATGATGATTCTCCTTTAACTGGTGGTGAGTTTACTATGCAAGAATATGGTCTTTATGATATTAATATTACAAACCTTAGTATTTGGTTAGAAAGCACTTGCTACACAGGATATACTGCATCAGATATTACTATATCATCTATATCTATTAAGGTTCAACTTAAAACTGTGGGTCAGACATCTTGGAACGAGACTCCTGATGTACCTCCCATTTTTCTTTATGGAGATGACTCTAATCAAACTAGATATACAAACTGTGCTGTATTAGGAACTCCAGGATTTGACAAAAGGCATAATCAAAGTAGTTCTTATCAAATTGAAAATAGGTATCTTAATAAAGGAGATAAAGTTCGTTTTATATATGTTTATAAAGTTAAGCACCATAATGCTGATGGTTCTCTTATAGGACTTGATTCCACTCTTTATGGAGGGAGTAATGCTTCTCTTACTCTTTCTTTAGGGGGGTCAGACAGAAATGCTGTTGTTTCATTTATGCACAAAGGGGAGCATGCAGAATATGGACAGACTTATGATTTGAAAAATGTTATAGACTCCTCAAGTACGCAAATGGGATTCTTAAAGGGAGTTTCTCATGCCTTTAATTTACAGTTTTTGACAGATACAGTTGCTAGAACTGTAACTATTGAGCCTTTTAATGATTTTTACAAGAATCCATCTGAAGCTATAGATTGGAGTGGAAAGGTAGATTTTAGTCAAAATCAAGAAGATAAATGGGTTCCAACTGAATTATTAAGGGAGGTAATTTTTAAATATAAAACTGATGGAGATGATAAGGTTGTGGAGCATAGAGGTAGAACATATTGGGATAGTATTCTTGATGAATTTCCTTATAGAGAATTTTTATCAAATGAGTTTGCTGTAGGGAAGGCTATTTTTGAAAATCCTTTCTTCGCAGGAACATTTAATATAAGAAATAGTCAATCTACTGGAACCGAAGGTGCGGACAATGCTCCTTGGGGTGCTGTTTTGTGGGGGAATTGCAATACTACACCACCTTCAACACCAACAGGGAGTGGTCATTGTAGACCAGCTAAAGGATATAATTTTGTTCCAAGACTATTAAATTGGACTAGATTACAATGCCCAACTTATGTAGATAACCAAGCTCAATTAATTGCTTCTATTCAGACATGGATAAACACAGATTATATATGGTCTGCACCAGTTACAGGTCAAACTTATCAAATATATCCTCAAGCAAATTCTTATGATAAATTTAACACAACAACTCCTGTACTTACCTATGCAAGTCATTATCTGTCAGACAGGGACTGTGTTACTGGATTTGTGCAACCTCAGACTATAGTGAAAGGTCTTTATCAAACTTACTATCAGAAGCAGATAGAGATGATGAAGAAAACTCCAAGATTAAAAACAATTTACTTAAACTTAAAACTAAAAGATATTCAAACCTTAGATTTAAGAAAACTAGTGTATATTGATGGCACATATTATAGGATAAATCAAATTATAGATTTTCAACCAAACAATAACAATACGACACAGGTAGAATTAGTATTATGGGAGGAGCAGGGAACTTTCGCTGCCGAACCAACTCCAGGATTTTAAAAATAATTAAATGGCAATAAGATTAACTGAAATAAATAGTGAAGGGCAGGCATTACAATCTGGATTAGATGTTTTTATATCTATACCTGTTTATGATGGAGAATACCTATCTTATGGTGATTCCTTTATAGTGGCAACAATGGCAAGTGCTACTGACTATGCTTCATCTACTGTAAATTATGCTTCTGAAGTAATATCAAGCTCTCCTGCAACTGACCCAAATGTTTGGTATAGATACCATACTGAAGGAACTTCCTATCCTGCAGTTGCAGCTCCATCTTCATCAATAAGTATTTTATCAATTCCAGGTGTTATTAGTGGTCCTCAAAGTCATTCAGGGATGTATCAGAAATTATCAGGATTAATAACTGGAAATGAATATCAGGTTACTATTAATTTTCACCAAGATACTTTAGAAGGTAATTTAAGCTTTAGTAGATTTTACTATGCAAATGAAAATCCTTCTACAGCTATTCAAACTGCTGTAACAGTATATGAATTGCCAACACCTAAAATTACTTTTAGCTTTACAGCATCAAGCATTAGTGATATAGTATTTTTTGATTATACAACTGTTAGGTTTAGTTCAATCTGTAATATTTCTTCTATTAGTATAAAAGAAAAAAATGATTATCAAATGGTTGTAGTTACAGAATTAAATGATGGAAATATGTGTAAAGTATTAAGGAGCAAAATTGAATAATGGGTCAATATAAATTCATAGAAGATGCATTAAAAAAAGAAGCTCCCTATGTTATTAGAGAGTTAAGGACTGAATTAGAAAATCAGCAACATATAGCTTCAAGAAAATTATATGATGGATTTAGAGATAGAATAAAAATAGGTTCTAATACTATATCACTCTTAATAACAAATAACACTCCATATATGTGGCTTGTTAATGATGGGAAATCCACAGGTGTAAATGCTAGTTTTAACGATATATATGATTGGGCGCAGGAGAAATGGAAAAATGGATCATTAACATTTGGGAGTGAAAAAGAAATAGAGAGGTTTGTTCAGAAAGTTAAGAATAATTTAGAAGAAAAGTATTTTACTAGTACGGGAGATAAGAATGTTTCTCCTTATGGGAAAAAAAGATACTTCTTTATAGATATTGCTGCACACAAAGTTAGGCAAAGCAATATTTCTGATAGAATACAGGATGGTATAGTGAAACAGATTGAGGAGGATATAAATAAAATATTATTAAAAGAAGAAATTACATTAACAATAGGATAATAAAGATATGGCAAAAAATATAGCATTAGATATTCAAATAAAGAATGTTAAAAAAATAACAGATTTAAAGAATAGCCTAAAAGAACTAAGAAAAGAGCAGAAAGGTATAGAGAAAGCAACTAAAGAAGGCTCTAAGAGTCAGGGTATTTCTAGCTCAAGATATAAAGAAAATGCTAAAGCAATAGATGGGCAATCTAAATCTTTAAGAGGGTTAAATAAAACTATGAAGGGAGCTACAACCTCTAGCGGTTCTATGTCAAAATCATTTGTAAAGGGAGCTGCTGCTGTAGGATTAATAATTGGAGCTTTTAGAATGATTACTTCTTTAATTTCCTCTACAATTAAAACTTTTTCAGAGTTTGAATTTATGATGGCTAAAGTTAATGCTGTCTCAGGAGCTACTAATGAGGAGTTTAAGCAACTGACAGCTACTGCTGAGGAGCTAGGTAGGACAACTTTTTATACAGCTAGCCAAGTAGGAGAGCTTATGTTAAATTTCTCAAAATTAGGTTTTTCAGCTCAAGAAATACAAGATGCTGTAAAGCCTACTCTTGACTTAGCGACAGCAACAGGTAGTGATTTAGCTAGAAGTGCTACTGTTGCAGGTGCAGCAATTAGAGGATTTGGTTTAGATGCTTCTGAAACAGGTAGAGTAGTAGATGTGATGGCTGTTACCTTTGCAAATTCTGCTATGGATATAGAAAAATGGCAAACAGCAATGACTAAGGTTGCTCCGATTGCAAAATCTGCAGGATTCTCTATTGAAGATACTGCCGCAATGATGAGTAAGCTAACTGATGCAGGTATTGAGGCTTCTATTGCAGGTACTTCTTTAAGAAACATAATACTTAAAATGCAAGACCCTACTTCAGAATTATCTCAATCTTTTGGAGGTACAATTCATTCTTTAGATCAGTTAGTTCCTGCTATGGAAGATTTTGTATTGCAAGGTGGTAGTATGGCTGATGTAATGGAAGTTGTAGATATTAGACAAGCTGCAGCTTTTGAGACTATGCTTATGAGTGCTGATACTCTAATTGACTTTAGAGATAAACTAGATGATGCTACAGGACAAGGGTCTGTAATGGCAACTATGGTGGGTAAAACATTACAAGGTTCTTTCCTTAAACTCAAATCAGCTATACAAGGAGTTGCGATTGGAGTAATGAAAAGTTATAGTGGAGCTTTACAGAAAAATATAAATATAGCCGCTAATTGGCTGAACATTTTAGTTAGTAGTGAAGAAAGAATAGAAAAACTTATAAATACTGTTAAAACTATAATAAAAACTCTAGCAGCGTATGTTGTAGGTTTAAAAGTTTCAGTAATGTTTCAAAAAGCCTTGGCAGCAAATGTAACTGCTACAGGAGTTGCAGTTAATGGTGCTAACATTGCAACTAAAATCTTTACAGTTTCTTTACGTGGTTTAAAAGCAGCTATAGCCACAACAGGTATAGGTCTTTTAGTTATTGGACTAGCAGAGGCAGCTGCAGGCTTTTTCTTTGCTGCTAGTGCAGAAGAAAAATTAGCTGCCGTTACAGATGAGTATGGAAGGTCTATTGTAGGTATAGTAGATAAAGAGAAAACCTTAGATGATATTAGAAAAGGTGCAGAAGCTGCAGATTCAAAAAAAATCACCATGATTGATGAACTCATAAAGAAATTTGATGATGAAACAACTTCTTTGGAGGATCAAGAAAAAATACTTAAAAAATTAAATAAAATTAATCCTGAATTTTTCTCTGAACTTGATGCAGGCAAGGCTACTTTTGAAGGTTTAACAAAATCTGCAGATAAGTACAAAGATAAATTATTAGAACTTGCTACATTTGAATTATCAGTTACAAAAAAGGCTGAAAATGATCTTAATTTAAAAGATTTAGAAAGGCAATTAGGAAAAAACGAGAAGGTTATATCTAAGTATAAAAAAAGTTTAAAAGAAGAAGGATTTTCAGCTAAAGAAATTGCGTTTGGTTTAGGTATACAGCAAGCTGCTGCTGAGAAAGGAGTTGAAACAGGAGATAATAAGGAAGCATTTGAAGCATTTCAAAAAATATCGTTAATAAAAAAAGAAATAAAAGAAGCTAATTCTATTGCTAAAGAATTGCAAAAGACTATTGATGCTGCTGATGTAAAAGACCTACTAGATGAGGCTGATCCAGGAGGTGGGGGACCTGATAAAGAAGGACAAAAATCAGCTAAATATGATTTAATGCTCACCAATAAACAAAACGCTCTTAGACAAAGACAGCTTGATGGTCTTGAAACTATAGAGGTAACTTCTATGAAAATGATAGAGGCAAGTATGCAGGTAAACAGACAAGAATTTGCAACATTAAAAGAGAGTGAACTAAATGGTAAAAGAGGAGCTGATTTGCGGTCTCAATTTTTAACTGATCAGCTTAAATTAAATGATTTAATAGAAAAAAAGGGTTTAGATGCTTCTAAATTAAATTTTGATACAAAAATTATGTTCTTAAAAGAACAATTAAAACTAGAAGAAATTACAAAATCAGAATTTGACACACAAGTTTTAAATCTTGAAAAAGAGAGAATAGAAAATGAACAAGACCTTTTACGAAAAAGATTTGATGATAATCTAATTACAGTGGTTGAATATGATGAAGAATTTATTAGGCTAAAAAGTAAACTTGTTAGTAAGGAGTTAGATATTGAGAAAAATAGCATTAAATTA
>TARA_R110001592_G_scaffold194698_1_pt1 | contig 10308 bp, 5 predicted proteins | sample TARA_R110001592 | Tara Oceans TARA_R110001592 (sample SAMEA4398387) | marine metagenome | biome: Polar Biome; feature: [SRF] surface water layer (ENVO:00010504); material: water (ENVO:00002006), including particulate matter (ENVO:01000060) such as... | depth 5 m | reverse complement strand
TCATACCTTTATTTTCTTGTAAAGATAAACATTATTGATTGATTATTGGTGTTTGCGGATATGCAAAAATTTAAACCATTTTTTGATTCTTATGAATAGTTTTAAACTTTAATAAATATAGCTATTTTTGTGACTCAATTTTAACAAAAAATTATGGCTGACGATAGATTTCAAGCTCCTGATTATTACAATTTAGATGAGCTATTAACAGATGAACATAAATTAATTAGAGATACTGTTCGTGCGTGGATTAAAAAAAATGTGTCTCCAATTATAGAAGATTATGCACAACGTGCTGAATTTCCAAAGCAAATAATACCAGGTTTAGCTGAGGTGGGTGGTTTTGGTCCTTATATTCCAGAAGAATATGGAGGCCCTGGATTAGACCAAATATCTTATGGTTTAATTATGCAAGAATTAGAAAGATGTGATTCGGGTGTTCGTTCAACTTCTTCAGTACAAAGTTCTTTAGTAATGTATCCTATTTGGAAGTATGGAAATGAAGAGCAAAGAATGAAATACCTTCCTAAATTAGCCACAGGTGAGTTTATGGGTTGTTTTGGTTTAACTGAACCCGATCATGGTTCTAACCCAAGTGGAATGGTAACTAATTTTAAAGATATGGGCGACCATTATTTATTGAATGGTGCTAAAATGTGGATTACTAACGCTCCTATTGCAGATGTTGCTGTTGTGTGGGCGAAAAATGAAGAAGGAAGAATTCACGGCTTATTAGTTGAAAGAGGAATGGAAGGATTTACAACTCCAGAAACTCATGACAAATGGTCGTTAAGAGCAAGTATTACTGGAGAATTAGTTTTTGATAATGTTAAAGTTCCTAAAGAAAATTTATTACCAAACAAAAGTGGGTTAGGAGCACCTCTTGGATGTTTAGATTCTGCTCGTTATGGTATTGCTTGGGGAGCTATTGGTGCAGCAATGGATTGTTATGATTCTGCATTAAGATATACTAAAGAAAGAATTCAATTTGGTGTGCCTGTTGCTTCATTTCAATTAACTCAAAAGAAGTTAGCTGAAATGATTACTGAAATTACAAAGGCTCAATTGTTAACTTGGCGTTTAGGAGTGCTTAGAAACGAAGGGAAAGCAACTTCTGCTCAAATATCTATGGCAAAGCGTAACAATGTAGATATGGCCTTAAAAGTAGCTAGAGAAGCACGCCAAATGCATGGAGGAATGGGAATTACTGGTGAATACCCAATTATGCGTCACATGGCAAACTTAGAGTCGGTAGTTACTTATGAAGGTACTCATGATATTCACTTGTTAATTACAGGGATGGATGTTACAGGTATTTCAGCATTTATGAATGATGGTTCTCAGTTGAAAAACTTATAATAGTAAGACACCAATTATAGATTAAAAAAAGAAGTCGTCTAAAAAGTAATTTTTAGACGACTTCTTTTTTTAAAACACGATAACAATCATATTATCAAGTTTTTAAATCGTAAGATTTGTTAAGGTAGTGTCCATTCCCTTTATTGTTCTCCGAACTGCCCAAGTAAACACTTCGTTCACTATGCATTAACCCATTTAATGTCATCTCTATGTTAATTTTATGTGGTAAAAAAGACAAAAACTAATGATTTTATTACACGCTGAATTCCGTTACCCCCATCAGGAAAAACAAATTCTACTACTTCTAGACTAGTAGTTTTTATAAAATTAATCCTTATAAGTTTTCAGTCGTTCCCTAATCTCTTCTATTCGAGCTTTTTTATTGTCCCTACGTAATTCTATTGCTGTTTTGGTAAAGTATCTATGCTGCTCTAAAAACTTGATTTGAAGTTCGTCCCATTGCTTATCAGTTTGAACTATGTCTCGCTCCATTAATTCCCGTTTTAATTTGTCAGCAATCAAATGAAATTCATCTCCGCCCAAATAATCTAAATCAGCATCACAAAGAATCTCTTCTAGTTTGGTTTTTGGTTTTTGCGGAACTTTGGTCGCATTAATTAATTGATGAATAACTTCAATTTGATTATCTGTATAACCAAATCTTGGTAATACTTCTTTTGCTAAAGCTGCTCCAATTTCTTCATTACCAGAATATTGTTTTACAAATCCAGCATCATGGTAAAGTGCAGCGGTTTTTAACAAAAAAATATCATCTCCTTCAACGCCTTCCATTAAAGCAATTCGCTCTACTGCAGCACACACATCTAAAGTATGTCTTAAATCATGGTAATGTAAATTATCTGGCAACTCCTTTTCTAATCGATTAACGATATATTTCTCTGCTTTTCTATAATTAATACCACTATAAATATGTAAATCAACATATTTTTGGAAAAGTTCGTTCGGTTCATTTCCTTCTCCGTTTACAGATAATTCTTTTCTAATACGATGAACAAAATACATATCAATTGTACCCTTGTTTTTCGCTTTTACCTTACCTCTATATTCACATTCAAAAAACTCTTTTACCAAATTATAAGTAGTACCCGAAATGTTAACCATTCCAATACTACTCGAAGCTTCAACTCTACTTGCAATGTTTACGCTGTCTCCCCATATATCATAAGCAAATCTTTTTATGCCTACTACACCCGCTATTATTTCTCCTGTATGTATTCCTATTCTAAGTCCCCAACCTTTCTCTCCTCTTGCTTCTTTTTCAAGATGATCTTGAGAAACAAATCGTTGTATTTCTAATCCAGCTAAAACAATATCTATAGGATTACTTTTATTCCGAATAGGAATTCCTCCTGCACACATGTATGAATCTCCAATCGTTTTAATTTTTTCAATGTCATACTTTTCAATAATTTCATCAAATTTTATAAAATAACGATCTAGTTCTGCTACTAGTTCTTGTGGGTCAATTTTTTCGGCAATTCTTGTAAAACTTTTAAAATCGGTAAACATTATCGAAGCTAATCGGTATTGCCTAGCTGTAGCTTTTCCTTTTGCTTTTAACTCTTCAACCGTTTCTTCAGGTAAAATATTCAACAATAATTTCTCTGCTTTTTCTTTCTCTATTTCTATTAACTGCTTTTGGCTTTCTATTTCTTCTTTTTGTTTTATTACCTCATAAGTTCGTTCTCTTACTTGTACTTCTAACAATAATTTTTGAGCTTTAACTCTATTGATTTTTGTGATGTAATAAGCATAAATAATTGCTAAAATAACTAATATACCAATCGATCTAAACCACCATGTTGCCCATATTGGAGGCAAAACAATAACTCGTATTTGTGCTGGCTCTTCATTCCAAACACCATCGCTATTGGCAACTTTTACTTTAAAAATATATTCTCCTGGATCTAAGTTGGTGTAATTGGCTATTCTATTGTTTCCGATATAAACCCAATCTTCATTAAAGTTCTCCAACATATAAGCATGTTGGTTTTTGAATGGATAGGCATAATGCAATGAAGCAAACTCAAAAGAAATAACATTTTCTTTATACTTCAACGTAATTTCATCTAACTCTGAGATATGCTTTTTTAAGATAGAATTTGGTCCAATACTTACTGGTTTATTAAAGAGGTAAAAATTTGTAATTAAGGGTTTTGGTAATGACTTATTTTGATGAACATCCTCGGGGTAAAATGAATTATACCCATTAACTCCTCCAAAAAATATTTCTCCCAAACTATTTTTGTAATAAGCTCCTGTATTAAATTCGTTACTCTGAAGTCCATCACTTTCTTCGTAATTATAAAATGTTTTTGTTTCTAAATTAAAGGCTGAAACTCCTTTATTGGTACTTAACCATAAATAATTGCTATCATCAGCTATAATACCATAAATTACATTATTACTTAAACCATCTTTCTCGGTAAATCGTGTAAATTCTTCTGTTTTACTATTAAATTTATTTAATCCACCGCCAAATGTTCCTATCCAAATAATGTCTCCTTTACCTTCTAAAATTGCTAACACGCCATTTTGGCTCAACGAGTTTAAATATGCGGGGTTGTTTAAATATGATTTAAAATAAATACTATCATTTTCTTCAATAACTTTAGCTAAACCTCCTCCATCTGTACCTAACCAAATTTGTCCATTCTTATCTTCCAACACAGAACGAATTACATCACTTTTTAGGCTATGTTCTTGATTTGATGAAGTGTAAAGTTTAAATGAAGTTCTTTCGGGGTTTACAATCACTAAACCTTCTTTAGTTCCTAACCAAAGGCGGTGTTTTTTATCTTCTTTTATGGTGTATGTTCTACTCCTATTTTCTCCGTTATCATATTTTACTGGCGTTATTTTGCCATTATTATAAATTAATAATCCACCATCTGACCCTAAATAAATATTCCCATTATGATCTTTAAAAACAGAATAAATACTGTTGTTTTTTTGAATATTAGATTTTGAAAAATCAGGAGTTAAAGCAATCATATCTCCTGTTTCTTTATCAAAAATATTTACTCCTTGATTCGTCCCAATCCACAATGTAGATTGAAAAGAATCATCTTGAAAAATACACCACACCATATTACTATTAATGGTATGATTCGTGTTTGGCCAATGCTGGTAATGTTTAAAATATTGTTTTTGCTTATCAAATTTATCAACTCCAGCTTGAGTTCCTATCCATATAATACCTGTTTTATCTTCATAGATTGTATTTACTTTATTACTGCTCAAACTTGTACTTATTGTAGCGTTATAAGTGTAATGGTCAATATTTTCAAGAAATTTAAATTTGTATAGTCCTTCACTTTCTGTACCTATCCATATAATACCTGACTTATCTTCAAAAATGGTAGTTACATTAGAATGATTAATCCTGTTATTTAAAATAACATGAGGGTTTATTTTTTCTGATTTATTATTATAAATACAAATACCCCTATTTGTTGCAATCCATAACTGATTATTGGTATGCTTATAAAAATCCAAAGTGGTATTACTATTTAACCCGCTATTTTCAGAATAAAAATGGGTAGAGGAATTATTTGTTGTGTTTACTTTTATTATTCCATTTCCTTCTGTTGCAATAAATAGGGTAGTTTCATCAATAAATTTAATCTTTCTTATTTTAAGGTTCTTAGCATTTGTACGCAAAGAAATTGGTATTGGTATTACTTTTTTTGAGCTTTTTTCAATTTTAATTAATTGGTTTTCAACTCCTGCCCATATAAATTTAGCATCTTCAGTAATAGACCAAACATTGTTTTTAGATTTACTTAAAGAGTTTTTAGCTATAACATTTCTAAACGTTTGTTGTTCTTGATTGTAAATATTTAGTCCATTTTCGGTAGCAACCCATAATAACCCATTACGATCTTGATACACTTGATGGATAAAACTGTTAGAAATTGATGTCGAATCTGTTATGTCACTTGAAAAAACTTTAAACTCAAACCCATTGTATTGATTAAGTCCATCTTGCGTACCAAACCACATTAATCCTTTTTTATCTTGTAAAATGGTTAGCACTTCGCTTTGCGAAAGTCCATCCTTTAAGCTAAGGTGAGAAAATTTTATATTAGTTTGTTGTGCTTTACAAATAAATACAGAAAGCAAACAAATGATAAAAAGTAAGGATTTTTTCAATTTAGTGACTCTTAATAATTTTAAACTCCGTGCGTCTATTTTTAGCTCTACCCGCAGGGTTGTCTGTTCCATTAGGATTTTCGTTTGGAGCTACAGGCATTGTTTCTCCTAAACCTTTTGCAGTAATTCTATTGCTGTTAATGCCTTTTTCTAAAATGTATTCTCTCGCTTTTTGAGCTCTTTCATGAGATAGTCTCATATTATAGTCATTACTACCTTTAGAATCGGTATGAGATGTTAACTCAATATTTACACCTTTATTCTTTTTTAGAATTAAAGCTAATTTATCTAGTTCTTTTGCTGCCATTGCATTTACATCTGATGATTTATAATCATAAAAAATCTTTGATATTACAAAGTTATCATTTTCAGCAATCTTTATTACCTCATCTAATTCGTTAATAAGCGTTATCATGTTTTGTTCACCATTTAATCTAACATAACGGTATTTACCGTCTATTAAGCGTTTTGCCGCTTCTAAAACTCGTCCATTCTCATCTATAATAATTAAATTTAAATTTGAATCATCTTCAGCCAACTTAAATAAATATTGTTCATCAGGTGATAGTTTCTCAAAAACAAATTTTCCATCTTTATCGGTTTTTGCTTTACCAATAATGTTTCCATTATCATCAACTACCCAAACTTCCATACCTCCAGAATAATCGCCTGGTAATTTTTCATACAACTGCCCAAAAACACTTACTGTTAGTAAACTTTCATCTTCTTCTTCCAATAATGGCAATTCATCATATTTTTCATAAGGTAATGCCTGAAAATTATATTTCCCTTTACCTAAATCATTAGCCAACAATACTTTCTCGCCATTCGAGTTAGTTAAATACAATTTTGCTTTATTTAATATGCTTTCATCTTCTTCGTTTATTTTTAAAAAATAACTTTCGTCCATTCTCAGTTTATTGAACTTAAACTTCCCATTTTCGTCTGTTGTAACTGATTGTAATAATTCATCATTTTCATCAAATAAGGATATATCGGTATTAGATGCTGGCAACTTATCATATTCTAATAACCCTGTTATTGCTGTTTGTTGCTCTATACTTTGATAATTAAATTTATAAATATCGTCACTCCCCATTCCTCCTTCTCTATCGGAAGAAAAATAACCGTTTTCATCATCTGTAAAAAAGATTCCAAAATCGTCTTTAGATGAGTTTAATGGTGTTTTTAAATTTTTAGGGTTTGTCCAATTGTCAGTTGAAAAAACGGAAAAAATATCTAATCCACCGTATCCTGACAATCCATCAGAAGAAAAATACAATACGTCTTTTCTGTAATATGGAAACACTTCATTTTCAGGGGTATTTACTTCTTTTCCAAGATTAATCGGGTCTCCCCAACCGTTACCCTCTCGGTTACAAACATAAATATCCATCTTACCTTCTCCTCCTGGCATATCAGATGCAAAAAACAACTTTGTTCCATCTTCAGAAATCCATGGATGTGCCACTGAATATTTATTACTACTGTATTTAAATTCTTTTATGTTTTTCCATTTTTTCCCTTCTAAATCAGCCGTAAAAATTTTTATTTTATTGGTAAATTCTTTTCCTTTTTCTTCTTTTACTGCTCTAGTAAAATAAATGGTTTTATTATCGCTAGTAATTGAAACTGGACCATCATGATAAACAGAGTTTAACTGATTAGAAAAATGTTTTGCCTTTTTATATGATTTAGATTTTTTAGCATAAAAAATGGATAAATAAGGTTTATTGTTTCTTCCAAAATTATTTTCATTTACCAAGTCTGGTCCTCTTTCAGACACAAATACAATTCCATCTTCATAAGTTAAAGGGCAAAAATCTGCATTTTCAGAGTTAATATTCTCAATGGTTGAAACCGTAAATTCTTTTGGAGCGACTTCCCAATCTTTAATATCGACACAAGATTGAACCATTAACTCGCCAATTAAGCTGGATGGGTTTTTGGCTAAAAATTTTTCAAATTGAACTTTTGCTTCTCTTACTTTATCATTGTTTTTTAATGATTGACCATAATAGAGATAATTTGCACTTTCTTCTGGATTAAGTTCTACTGCTTTAGCGTAATAAGCCTCAGCATTAAGATAATCTTTTAACTTACGATAAGAAAAGGCTATATTTTGTGTGGCTTCAATATTATTAGGGTCTTTTTTTAATGTCTTTGCATAATAGACAATTGCATCGGCATATTTTTCTTCACCAAAATAGGTATTTGCTCTACTCAATTGAGCAAAAGCACAATTCCCTAGTAACAATCCAAAAATGCTAATTAAAACGACTAACTCTTTAATTTTTATACTACTCATTCCTCACTAAAAATATCTTGGCGAAATTACTTTTGATTTAAATAAACTTAGGTCATATCCTATAAAAATTTCATGCGACCCTGCTCCTGTTGTTTTGGTTAAGTCACTAAAATTATGATCATAGGCATACCCTACTCTAAAGTTTTTATTAATATTAAATTCTGCCAGTACAATAATACTACTTCGAGTTGTAACTGTCAAACCAGCCATAAAAGTTTGTTTAATTAATACACTTCCGTTTAAATCAAGATTCCCATTGCCTTGTCCATCTCCTCTTGCTAAGATAGAAGATTTAAGCACTAAATCAGAATTTAACACAAAAGCTTTTCCAATAGTTATATTTGTATGTGAGTACACCTTTGCAGGATTATCTTCTGTGCTTAAAGATGATGAAACTTTATATTGTGCTTGGTTTAAGTGGTCTAATGCAATTCCAGCATAAAAAGTATTTGTATTGTAATAAATTCCAAAATCGAATGTTGGTATTGTAAAACTCCCTGCTGCATTGTTTGGAATTTCATCTTGCTCATCTTTATATTCAATTTTTGCCCAATCATAACTATAATTCTGAATTCCTCCTTTTAATCCAAAGGCTAATTTTCCATGTCCTAATTTTAACCGATAAGCATAAATACCTGTTGCAGTTATTACATTTTTAGGCCCAATAGCATCATTTACTACTTGTAAACCAACACCCATGCTTTTATTTTTTAATGGGCTGTTCACTGCAAATGCTTGTGTTGTTGGTGCTCCATCAAAACCAACCCACTGGCTTCTATGAATTAAAACCCCGCTTAATACTTCTCGGCTTCCTGCATAAGCAGGGTTAACTCCTAAAGGATTAAACATATACAAACTGTAAACAGGGTCTTGCTGTGCAAAACTTTGTAAACCAGTTAGTAATGTTAGTATTAGTAGTATTTTTTTCATTTTTATTTCTATTTATCTTCATTTACACACCCCTAACCCCTCTTTTTAGAGGGGAATAAATCTCCCCCTTCGGGGGATTTGGGGGGCTTTTACCTTGTTATTTCTACCCATCCTTTATAGGTCTCCCCTTCAATTGTTGCCATATAAAAGTATGTCCCATCTGGCAAGTCATTCCCACTATTATTTTTACCATCCCAAACAACATCATCATTATTATATCCTGCTGCTTCCCAAACTATATTTCCCCATCTATTAAACACTTTAACTTCGTTTTCAGGAAACTGCTCTATATTATCAACTATCCATACATCATTATTTCCATCTCCATTAGGTGTAATTCCTGAGTAAAATTTGATTTTACAATCTTCTTCACTATCCAAACCAACAGCTATTTTTTTAAAGAAAAAACAACCATTTAGTCCAATAATTTTAACCATATAAGTGCCTGATGGTAGATGTGTAGGGTCATCTTGAATTGAAGAATCTGCTACATTTTTAATTAATAAACCATAAAACCCATTTGCTTGAGGAGAGCATCCCAATACATTATTGATAAAAATAGACCCATTTGAAGCTCCTTTACAGCTTTCATTAATTACTTCGTAAGTAACTATAGAGTCGATATTTAAATTGGGTTGTTGAAACCCTTGCGTTAATATTTTATTAACTGAAAATGCTGTTTGAACAACTGGCTCTCCAACAGTTGAAGATAAACTCATTGTAGTACCAACTTGGTAACCCCCTGTGCTACCAATAACTTGACGCTCAATTGTAACTTGTGCATTTGCTCCAAGAGTAAATAGGATAAATATGTATAGTAGTTTTTTCATTTGTTTCTTCTTTTTTGTCTTGTCATACTGAGCAATTTTTTGTTAACGCTTTAGCGTTTTACAAAAAGTAGTGAAGTATCTTTTATAAATTATTCACGTTTTTCATCTTTCATTTTTCTTTTTCTCACGAGTTACGCTACGCTAAACTCGCGATAGCGAGGTAAATAGCTTATGTTCATTTTTTTAATTATTACTCCTAGATAATTCAATCCAAACTGAGTCATTCCATATTAAGGTTAAACTATCAAAAGCCCCCATACTATAATTTCCACCCCCATTTAGCTTAACAGTAGCACTATTCTGTATCGTTGTAGTTCCCCCATGAGCACTTGTTAAATACAATATCTGTCCGATTGCATTTCCATTAATAATCGAATTAGCAGCTAACATATATGAACCTCCTCCTCCAGTAATCCTAACGTAACTCGTTATATTTGGATCAATTTGACTCCCATTACTTAAATTTTGTGTGTTATAACTTATTGCTTGTGTTCCATTAACCTCTAACTGAGCTGTAGGCGACGATGTTCCAATACCAACATTGTTTTGGATATAAACATCTCCTGATGCAAAATAACCTGCCCAATTATTGGTTGTAGCACCAGTTGCCGATCCATAAATACCATAATTAGTAGTTCCTGTTGTAAATGCGTTACCTTGAACACCATAATTTGAACCTGACCCACCTGAAGCATAACCTCTAAT
>TARA_R110001592_G_scaffold226749_14_pt1 | contig 10315 bp, 8 predicted proteins | sample TARA_R110001592 | Tara Oceans TARA_R110001592 (sample SAMEA4398387) | marine metagenome | biome: Polar Biome; feature: [SRF] surface water layer (ENVO:00010504); material: water (ENVO:00002006), including particulate matter (ENVO:01000060) such as... | depth 5 m | reverse complement strand
TTTGGCTGCATTAGTCATTTTATGGGTGTTAGCGCGGTTCGCTTTTTTCTTACCAAATCAATTACCTGAGCAGTTGATCATCGCCTTAGATGTCGCATTTTTACCGCTATCAACATTGGCTTTAGCGTTGCCAATAATTAAAACCAAATTATGGAAAAACTTACTCTTCATTCCTATTTTATTGATCATGGCCACCACTAATCTCTTATTACATTATAGTGCGATCACTAATGATCCTTTCTTAATGGCACAAGCGGCTACTTTTATGGTGTTATTAATTACGTTAGTGATGTGCATTATGGGAGGCAGAGTATTCCCAATGTTCACTGCAAATGGCACACAAACTCCACGTGTTGATGCGATTCCTCTTTTAGAAAAACTATCACTTATTAGTATAATCATCACCATTGTTGTCGCTGCATTAGCAACGTCAACATTAGTCGACGTACCTGTAACTATTGTTGCGGTGTTATTTATATCAACCTCTCTTATTCATGCCATACGCGTTTATCGTTGGAAGTTTTCTGTCACGCTGTCGACGCCACTAGTGTGGTCATTACATATTAGTTATTGGTGTATAGCGATTGGACTATTGATGTTTGGTTTATCACAAATCACCTATCTGGTAACACATTCGCAAGCTATCCATACGCTCACGGTAGGCGCAATGGCGACAATGATTTTGAGTATGATCTCACGCGTTTCATTAGGCCATACGGGACGTATTATTAAAGTAGGGAAAACCATGAGCATTGCGTTTATCGCTATCGTGCTGGCTTTTGTAGTACGTGTGTTCGGTCTCTATTTTATTGCCAATTACAGTCACGTATTAACACTAGCCGTTACTTTGTGGGTAATAGGGTTTGGTTGCTTTGTGATTGTTTACACGCCTATTTTATTAGGCCCTAAAGCGCGTTAGTGATGATTTAGTTAATCACTAATTATATTGAATAAGGTTAGAAACACACCTTAAGTTGTTTCAACTAACATTATTTTAATTATTTATTGGAGATATAGTATGAGTTGTTGTGGTGGATGTGGCGGTTCTGGTCATGAAGAAGATAAAAAGAAACAAGAACAACAAGAAAAGCAAGAGACTGAGTAACAAGTAACAAGTAACAAGTAACAAGTAACAAGAGTACATTATTCACAGTGGCTTGTTTACAGCTTTCTATGAACAGAGTCCTCCTTAGTGAATCTTAATTGCATAATTCAAAACAAGATTTGTAAGTAAGCATCAAAAGCCAGTTTAGTCATTACTCACTAGGCTGGCTTTATTTCTATATTCCTTTACACCTTTCTTTAGTTTTTTAAATTTTAACTTTTACTCAGACAAAATCACTATTCACAGCTTCATATTATTAAAAAATTCACTGATTAATATCCTAATAAACACCTCAAACAAAGCCTATTTTATTTACTAGCAAGCTGCACCGAGACAGTGCAATTATTCAGTACTTTTCTTTTAATGGTGCAATAACATTGATACCTAATAGTATATAAAAACCCAATGCAAACCCTAAGGTATTGATAATAAATGAGTAAAAATTATTGGCATCCATCCTGCTATATGAAAAACAAGAACATGAGAATCAAATACTTAAAAGGAGCCAAAGGAATGATGATAGCGAACAGTAAATCTGTAACCTGCGAACACACCCGTTCGGTCTTACTGGTTGAAGATGTCATCATGAGTTCTTCTGCTTTTAAAATTGCATTACAAGATCTTGGTTATTTGATATCAGAACATATACAAGCAAACGACTTTAATGAACTTAAATTGAAGCCAAATAATCAACACAGTAATAAAAACAAAATTGACCCACCACTATTGTGTGATTTGTTAATTATCAATACCACTTCACCTAGTGAATCATTGTTGGTTATACTAGATAAGATTGATCAGATAGCACCTTTACCAGTGATCTTGTTTACTAAAAATAAAACCGATAATGTCATCAATGTATCGATACAAGCTGGTATCAGCGCATATATTGTTGATGACTTAAACCCGACACAATTAAGCCATTTAATGACGGTTGCTGAAGCACAATTTAAACAACGCCAATCATTACGCAGCGAATTACAGAAAACAAAAACACAGCTAGCTAACCGAAAAATTGTTGAACGAGCAAAAGGTTATTTAATGCAACAGAAAAGCATTACAGAGCAAGATGCTTTTGTATTATTGCGCACCATGGCAATGAATAATGGCCAAACATTAGCGACCGTCTCTCAGCATGTAACTGATGTGTATAGCTTAGGAAATTAACCATTTAAAGTTAACTGTATATAGATGCAGTTAACTTAATATCCTTACCATTAATTTTCTATCAATGCAGATAGTCAGTAAATTGTAAGGATAATATTTAAAATCCAGACGATGATGTTTGGATTTTAAGAAGAGCAACGACGCTCATCAATACCCTGTTACAAGGGGATTGATGCGCGTTTTTTTTTGCAAAAAATTGCTATTAATAAAAGGATTTTACAATATGAGTTGGATTAAACCCGTTAAGTTTGTTGCGAAGAAACTAGCACTGAGCCTTGCTATCTCTGCAACAATAGTTTCTTTTTCACAAGCGCAAGAGTTAGGTTTCCCAGAAAAAGAAGAACTTAAGTTTGGTTTTATTAAGTTAACTGATATGGCACCGATCGCAATTGCCTACGAAAATGGATATTTTGAGGATGAAGGTTTATACGTCACCATTGAAGCACAAGCTAACTGGAAAGTACTGCTAAATGGTTTAATTGATGGCACCTTAGATGGCGCGCACATGTTAGCGGGTCAACCGATTGCTGCGACCATGGGTTTTGGTACTAAAGCACATATCATCACACCATTTTCTATGGATTTAAACGGTAATGCGATCACGGTTTCAAATGAGATTTGGAAGCAAATGAAACCCAATATACCTAAACAAGCTGATGGTTGGCCTGTTCATCCAATTAAAGCGGATGCTTTAAAACCCGTTGTAGAATCTTATAAAGCACAGGGAAAACCGTTCAATTTAGGCATGGTATTCCCTGTTTCAACACATAACTATGAATTAAGATATTGGTTAGCCGCTGGTGGTATTCACCCAGGGTTTTATGCGCCACATAAAGGTGATACAAGCGGTCATATCGATGGCGATGCTATCTTATCTGTGACACCACCACCACAAATGCCATCAACATTAGAAGCAGGCACCATTTATGGTTATTCCGTAGGCGAACCATGGAATCAACAAGCCGTATTTAAAGGTATCGGCGTACCTGTTGTTACAGATTATGAAATCTGGAAAAACAACCCTGAAAAAGTATTTGGTTTAACCGCTGAGTTTGCTGAAAAATATCCTATTACCACTATTCGTTTAACACGTGCTTTGATTAGAGCAGCAATGTGGTTAGATGAAAATGACAATGCTAACCGCCCAGCGGCAGTGAAGATTTTATCGCAATCAAACTATGTGGGTGCAGATTATGAAGTTATCGCAAACAGCATGACAGGAACCTTTGAATATGAAAAAGGTGACAAACGTGCGGTGCCTGATTTCAACGTGTTCTTTAGACATAATGCAACTTACCCGTACTACTCAGATGCAATCTGGTATTTAACGCAAATGCGTCGTTGGGGTCAAATCTCAGAAGGTAAATCAGATGCTTGGTACAAAGATTTAGCAAAGAAAGTCTACCGTCCTGATATTTACCAACAAGCAGCACAATCTTTAATTGATGAAAAGCTAGCTGATGCAAAAGACTTCCCTGACTTTACAACTGAAAAAGGATTTAGAGCACCACAAACACACTTTATTGATGATTTAGTTTATGACGGTAACACACCAAACGCTTACATCGATTCATTTAAAATTGGCCTTAAAAAAGACGACAAAATTTAAGTTTACTTAACCGTACTTAAGCTTTTAAATAATACACCTAGAACCCTTCTTAATGGTTCGGTTCTAGGTAATAGCGTTAAACAAGGATCAGTTATCATGACAACGACTTCAGTCAGTAATAAGTTACATATTTCAGCTTTAACAAGTACAAAACTTCAAGGAGTATTTAAATCCGCCTGTAAATTATTAGTGTTACCTCTATTAGGCATAATGATATTTTTATTATTGTGGAGCATCTCCGCTAAAAATATACATACTTCTTTAGGTGACTTCCCCGGCCCTAATGCTGTATATCAACAATTTCACTCTCTTTATGACGAACATAAAGCCGAGCGTATAAAAGCAGATAAATTCTATGACCGCCAACAAATTCGTAATGATAAAAGATTAGCAGCAGACCCTAGTTATGTAGTCAAAATTAGAAATTACACCGGTAAAGAAACCTTTTTAGACCAAATAGTGACGAGTTTAATCACTGTAACCAGTGGTTTTTTGTTAGCCGCAATCATTGCTATTCCACTTGGTATTGCGATGGGGTTAAGTAAAAACCTAAATTCAGCTGTTAACCCGATTATACAAATATTTAAACCCGTCTCCCCTCTCGCCTGGTTACCATTAGTCACTATGGTGGTCAGCGCATTGTATGTATCAGACGACCCATTAGTGTCTAAATCATTTGTGAACTCATTATTAACCGTCACTTTATGTAGTTTATGGCCAATGGTGATTAATACCTCTATTGGCGTGTCATCGTTAGATCAAGACTTAAAAAATGTCAGTCGAGTACTACGTTTGCCATTATTCACACACATAAGAAAAATTGTATTACCTGCCTCTGTACCGATGATTTTTACCGGCATGCGTTTGTCCTTTGGTGTGGCATGGATGGTACTCATTGCAGCAGAAATGCTGGCGCAAAACCCTGGTCTTGGCAAGTTTGTATGGGATGAGTTTCAAAATGGTAGTTCTGATTCATTAGCTCGCATCATGGCGGCAGTTATCGTCATTGGTTTCATTGGTTTTATCCTAGATAGAGGCATGTTGCAGTTACAACGTATGGCATCTTGGGATAAATCAGCAACAACAGTTTAAATACTATTTGTTTGTATGTTTGTTAATTAACTCACTAATAACAGGGAGTTAATTAACAAAGGAAGGATTTTCTCCTTACAAACAATCTAAATAAATTAACAATGATTTATAGTGATTAAGGAACATAACATGACCACACTACTTGATATAAGCCATATTGATATGGTTTTCCCAACTCCAACGGGTGGTTTTACCGCCCTTAAAAATGTTGATTTAAAAATTAAAAAAGGTGAGTTTGTTTCACTTATAGGACATTCAGGTTGTGGTAAATCCACCGTTTTAAATGTGGTTGCCGGTTTATATCAAGCAACTAAAGGCGGGGTTATCCTAAGTGGTAAAGAAGTGACCGAGCCTGGGCCTGAAAGAGCCGTGGTTTTTCAAAATCATTCATTATTGCCTTGGTTAACTGCTTATCAAAATGTAGAGCTCGCGGTAGAGCAAGTTTTTGGTAAAAGCATGAGTAAAAAATCAAAAAAAGAATGGATTGAACATAATTTAAAGTTAGTACATATGGACCACGCAATGTACAAGCGCCCTAATGAAATTTCTGGTGGTATGAAGCAACGTGTTGGCATCGCTCGTGCATTAGCGATGCAGCCAGAAGTACTGTTAATGGATGAACCTTTTGGTGCATTAGATGCATTAACAAGAGCACACATGCAAGACTCATTAATGGAAATCCAAAATGAGTTAAATAATACGGTCATAATGATCACCCACGATGTGGACGAAGCCGTTTTATTATCAGACCGGATCGTGATGATGACTAACGGGCCTAGTGCAACAGTTGGTGAGATTTTAGACGTTGATTTAGAACGACCTCGAGACCGATTAAGTTTATCGAAGGACCCGCATTACAATCGTTTAAGATCAGATGTGTTGACCTTCTTATATGAAAAGCAGCGTAAAGTAGAAACCATTAAAAATAAAACAATCGCCACTAGTACCCAAGCAAAAAGTGCTTAACGCTTGCCCGAACAATATAATAGTTACAAATTTAGGGGGTTAATACCCCCTCTCAACTACTTAATACTTAATATGTAATATGTAATATGTAATATGTAACGACAAACTATGCGGCTAATTGACCAGAGGTGAAATTATCGTACATAAAAAGCGATAGAGATAAAGTGACTAATCGATCCTGCTAAAACAAATAAATGCCAAATACCATGTGCATGCCTAAGCTTATTAAAGTCATCTAAAACATAAAATATGATCCCAACGGTATAAGCTAATCCCCCCAAGGTTAACCAAACAATACCCGCACCAGGAATAGCAGTTTGAAGAGCGGAATATTTAAAAACACATATCCAGCCCATGGCCAAATAAATAATAATTTGTAACCACTCTATGCGCTTATTAATAAGTACATCAATCACCAAACCGATGACTGCCAGCCCCCACACTAAACCTAACATCAACATGCCACCGTTATCTTCTAAAGACAGCAACATATAAGGCGTGTAAGTTCCAGCAATCAATAGATAAATAGAAACATGGTCTAACTCTTGGAATAGCTTTTTAAGTTTAACGCTTTGAAAACTGTGATACAAAGTCGACATGGTATAAAGCATAATCAAGGTTAAGCCAAATACCACAAAACTAACTATTATTCGCCAATGTGGTTCAGCCAATGCGATCGTTAACAACGAGCCAAAGCCAACTAATGCTAAAATAGCCCCAACAAGATGAGTAATACTATTTAGCTTTTCACCGTAGTACATAAAACGTCTTCCTCTTAATACACAAAGTTCATTTACAACGTCACTTAAGTATTTAAATAATAAGCGTATAATCAGCGAGCTGACACAGAACACGTTGTCAGTTAAGCAGGCAGTCAAAAACGCGTCAAATTCAGTTTACTCTAATTTTAGATCAACTCTAAAGGAAAATGCATGCCACAAAATTCATTCTATCCAATCGGACAAGCCGGGGTTGCTTGGTCTGATACTGAAAAAAAACAATGGTTAAATACTTGTGTAAAATCTCGTTCATACCAGCAACAAGTAGTGACTTCGTTGCAGCAATTAAGCAACGATTTTAACCTTGTGCAATATGGCGCATTAAGTATTGATCCTAGCAGTTACCCTTTGTTTGCATTAACCAATAAACAATGGGATAGCAATAAACCGATCATATTAGTCACTGGCGGTGTACACGGGTATGAAACCAGCGGCGTACATGGTGCAATTCAATTTTTACAACAGTCAGCGCAACAATACACAGCACATTTTAATATTGTTGTTTTACCTTGTGTGAGCCCATGGGGATACGAACATATCGTGCGATGGAATCCAAATAGCGTTGACCCTAATCGCTCATTTGTAAAAAATAGCCCAAGTGAAGAAGCGGCTAATGCGATGCAATTTATAGCCAAGCTTGATGGTGAGGTTTTATTACATATTGATTTACACGAAACCACAGACTCAGATGAAAGTGAATTTAGACCGGCATTAGCCGCACGCGATGGCGAACAATATATTGCAGGGGAAATCCCAGATGGTTTTTACTTAGTGGGTGATGCTGAAAATAAGCAAAGTGAGTTTCAATCATCAATTATAAAAGCGGTAAGTCAAGTCACTCATATTGCACCTGCAGATCAAAACGGTGAGATTATTGGCTCAATAGCTGAAGGTGAAGGTATTATCTATTATGCAGTTAAAAGCTTAGGATTATGCGCTGGTATGACTAATGCAAAGTTCAATACCACCACCGAAGTGTACCCAGATAGCGAAAAAGCCAACGCAGAGGATTGTAATAAAGCACAAGTTGAAGCAATTAAAGCGGCATTAGACTTTATATTAAAGACTTTGCCTTAAGTTTTACGTTAAAAGCAATGTTGAAAAGGTATTTTGTAAAAAGTGGGTAAAAATAGCGTTAGTTAACAGCAGGTTTGTTAAAAGATTCGATTTCAAGTGGTGTTAAATAACGCCACTTTCCTACCTCTACATCTAATGTGACGCACCCAATTTGTTGTCTATGCAACGAAACGACTCGATTACCGACGGCAGCAAACATACGTTTTACTTGATGAAATTTACCTTCAGTAATAGTTAATAGCACTTCTTTTTCATTTACTTGTTCAACCGATGCTGGCAAGGTTAATTTTGACTCACCCTGTAATTGAATTCCCTGTTTAAATTGGTCGATAATCTCTGCTTTAAAAACGCGTGATAATCCAACGCGATAGATTTTTTTACAGGCATTAGTGGGCAGCGTAATATTAAATGTCCAACGGCCATCATCGGTGATCAAAATTAATCCCGTTGTATCGGCATCTAAGCGACCTGCTATGTGTAATTCAGAACGTTGATCTACAATCTGTTCAGCCCGATGATCGCTATTTGTGGTGCTACAATTTAATAAATTAAGCACTGATGGATAAACTTCGTCTACATTTGAACAAATAAAATTGCTAGGTTTATGCATTAATAAATAACGAAATGGGCGAGCTGTTAATATTTTATCGTTGTGCTTAATAATATTATTTTCATGGACTTGAGTGGCAACCGAGTTTATCACTTGATCGTTGACAATAATCTCACCTGATTCAATTACCGTTATTGCTTGCTGCTTTGTAAATTGTGTACTTTTACAAATAAATTTATCTAAACGCATTATTCTACCAAGTTAATTTAATGGGGCTTACAGCAGGATATTGCCGAGTATTTACGTTAAGGTTTGCTTTATATATTCAGACCTATAACTAAATATTTTAAGCTAAACAGATGTTCGTTAAATGACGGCCTATTAAACTAAACCTCGTAAAACCAATACCTTTTAAACAAATACCCATTAAAGCACCATCTCTTAAAGTACTATCTCTTAAACCAGTTTATCTTAAACAAAGATTTTACCTTGCAGATATAAAACAGCATCACCAAAAACAAAGACCTTTTCACCTTTAACTTCACAGCTAAGTACACCGCCGCGCGTTGAAGCTTGAAATGCATTGAGCTTACTTTTGTTTAGTTGCTCTGCCCAATAAGGCGCTAATCCCGCATGAATAGAACCTGTTACTGGATCTTCATGGCCACCATTAGCAGGCCAAAAATAACGAGAAACAAAATCATAATCATTGCCAAGTTCAGCAAGATAATCGTCAGCATCAACACGTTTATGTTTCAAATTGCCACCAAAACCAGCGGCATCACTAGCAGTCACCACTAAGTCGTATGGAGCAAGTAACTTCAATGAATCTGCATGATAGGTCACATCGAGTACATCTTGCACTGCCTTAAATACGGCAAAATAAGCTTGTCTGTTTTTTAACACTTTAATTGGTTTTATAGATAATCCTGTAAGCAACGCTGACGGAATATCATCAACCACTTCAGGGCATTGATTAGGAAAACTCATCTCAATATGGTTATCACTTATTTGATTAACACTTAAGCTGCCTACATATTTTGTAGTAAATTCAATCTCACCTTTAACATCATAATATTGATATAAAACATATGAAGAAGCTAACGTGGCATGCCCACAAAAGTCAATTTCAGTCAGCGGTGAAAACCAACGAATTTGAAACTTATTGGCCGCTATTTTTTTAATAAAAGCCGTTTCAGAGAGATTATTTTCAACTGCAATACTCTGCATTAAAGCATCATCAATCCAATCATCTAATGGCACAACAGCCGCTGAGTTACCTTTAAATTGTGTATCACTAAAGGCATCGACTACAAAGATAGGTAGTTCCATAGCATGGTCTCTTATTAAGATTATCTAACTATTGAAAAAATAAAGCTGGCAAATAAATTGCCAGCTTTATCTATTTGCCGCGTTCAGTACTACTATCAGAATCACTATAAGCATCTGAAGTACCGGCACTATTTAATTATTACGTTAATTGTTACGACTTTGCCCTGTCAAAACGATAGCTAAAATTTACCTATCGCTCTGCTTCTTTAGCCGCGATAGTAGCTCTGTGCTACAAAAGGCATTTTTTCAACAACCATTGCTAATTTTTTGCCTCGTACTTCTGCAAATACTTCAGTGCCGATTACAGAATATTCAGTTGCGACATAACCCATCGCGACTGGAATGCCTTTTGACGGGCCAAAAGTACCACTCGTCACAATACCAATTTCGTTATCATCGGCGTCAAACAATTTAGCGCCTTCACGCACCGGTGCTTTAGTTTTACCAATTAAACCAATACGCTTACGAGCGACATCCTTAGTCGCAATTTGCTCAAGAATTAAATCACTGCCAATAAAACCACCCGCACGAATACCATCGGCACGACGTGCTTTACTAATACCCCATAAAAGGCTGGCTTCAACGGGAGTGGTTGTTTCATCTAAGTCATGGCCATATAAACATAAACCACACTCTAA
>TARA_R110001592_G_C13187659_1_pt1 | contig 10317 bp, 6 predicted proteins | sample TARA_R110001592 | Tara Oceans TARA_R110001592 (sample SAMEA4398387) | marine metagenome | biome: Polar Biome; feature: [SRF] surface water layer (ENVO:00010504); material: water (ENVO:00002006), including particulate matter (ENVO:01000060) such as... | depth 5 m | reverse complement strand
TTCTTCGGTCGGATGCTCAACCCTTTTCTTAAATAGGAAAGAGGGTTATCTAATTTAGCCAATTTGAACCTTGATTGACTTATGTCTCTTGAGCAAATGTGTACTCATTTTATAAGTGACGGATTTACTACTCCAGCACTTCGATTTAATGTAGAAAATATATAGTTCTTATGTAATTTCATTAATTTTGACCTAAGTGCCCTAAATTGCCCACCTTTGCCACAGCTATCTAGTTGTTTGTTTTTTAGTATGTATGTTCGACACAACAAGTAGGTGTCGAGTTTTTTCACTAATAAGAAAAATAAGAAGTACTCATAATAAACATAAGAACGAGAGATTTCTGAAATATAAGCCTTTCTTTACAACTAACTACCTAAAGCTTTTAACGTCTGTACTAACAGGCTGGCTTGCTGCTTCTACTTTACAAGCAATAAAAGAGTAATTTATTAACGGCCAACAGTAGTTCAATGTAGAGAATTCTCAAGTCGATCTTCAGATACTCTGTAGCATTCATCAAAAAGAGAACAGGTTAGGTATATCTAAATCGACCTTCTTCAGTTTTTGACTAAATGATGCAGAAAAAGGTGCGTTTTTAGTTCTTTCGCTCTCTGGTATAGGTGGTTGTATATTGTCTTATCAAGTTAAGCTGCTCGGACTCAAAACATCGAGCACAGTCTCAAATATGGTTTATACACTTCTAAGTGTTGCACTTATGTTATTGTTATTTGTGTATATACCTCATGGGATTTACAAAGAAATTGAACAGCAGTCGTTACACTCAGAGAATTTAAAAATTGGCCCTGAAATAAATTGGCACCTTGATCATTTAAGCCAGTTTTCTGCTGCCGATATTCCTCATCGTCAACCCGACTTTACTCAGAAGTTTGACGGTCATACCTGGTTAGAAAAGCCTATATCAGGTATTCCAGTATGGCTGTCATTTCAAATTTCTTGGTTATCCGAGACAGAAACAAACCCAGTTAAGATGTTTGTTGATTTAGGGTTTTCAACACTCAACAACGTTACGTTCTTTTTAATTGATGCATCGGGTGAAGTGATTGATACCCAAAAAGCTGGCGACCATATCATCATGTCTGAAAGACCTTTACCGATGAGCCACCCCGTGTTTCCACTGAGTTTGCAAGCTAATACGCCAAGCTTCATCGTATTGAGAATTGAGACGGATTCATCTTTGAATACGCCTATTGCGGTCTCCACTGCGGAACAAACACTTTTACGAAAGCACCACCTCAACTTTCTATTGGGCATATTTTACGGTTGTATGGGAATGGTATTATTCTACAATCTTTTTATTCTCATTCTGACCCGCCGACTCACCTATCTATATTATGTACTTTATCTTCTCTTTTTAATTGCCTACCAGGGTGTGCTTGATGGCGTTGTAGGGCAATACTTTTGGTCTAAGCCTAGCTGGTTTCTGGACCGGGGCGTGGTTTACTTCGCGGGCTTGTCCTACGTCATGGCAATATTATTTTTACGGACGATATTGAGATTAGATTATTATGCACCTAGGTTTAATACTTGGGTATCTAGAGTGCTTTGCTTACTCAGTTTGAGTTTTGTCGTTGAGCTGGTGTACCCCTCCAATTTCTCATCGATCTGGATGACGATTTCTGTTGGTGTTATTAGTCTGTTGGTGCCAGCTCTAGGTATCGTTGCATGGCGCCAAGGGTCTCCGCTAGCAAAATCTTATTTTGTTGCTTGGATGAGCTACCCTATCATCATTCTTGTTTATGTATTCAGTATGGCAGGTATCATTCCAACATCTTACGATACCTTGAATAGCTTACGTGTGGGCGCGATGATACAAGCGATTCTCATGTCTTTTGCACTGGCCTATTACATTAGTCAATTAAGAGTCCAGAAGTCTTCGTTGAACAAGGCCTATTATGAAGGCCTGGAAACTCAAATTGATAAATTAAGCCAAACTACGATGGCATTGAGTCTTGGGGAATATCACGTCAGAAGTCAAATTCCGAATAATGCTCGATTAGGCCTACTTGCAAATGATATCAATGCGCTCGGAAAAGCCTTGGAGAAATCACAAATACAGAGACAACATTGGCTAGCGGACCTCTCGCATGAGCTTAGAACGCCATTGACTATACTTCGAGGCAGCCTGGAGTCGATGCAAGACGGCATATTTCCTCTTGATGCAGAGTCTTTGCAACCTCTTATTAACGAGTTGATCAGGATTAACCGACTTGTAGATGATTTACATGACCTGAGTCTGTTAGAAAGTAATGAAATAATGCTTTACCCGCGAAAGGTAGATGTCGCCGAACTAATCAACACCGTTATCGTAAACGATGAGTGCCGCTTGAAAAAAAGAGCAATTAAAGTGTCTGTCGAAGTAAAAAGCCCCCATGTAATGGTTTATTTAGATATTGACAGATTGCAGCAGGTATTGGTTAACTTGATGAATAATACGCTCAAATATACCAATTCCCCCGGAACACTTATTATCACGGTGGATCAGGTTGATAACTATTGTTTGATCAGATGGGAAGATAGTTCACCAGGTGTTGCGCCTGAAGAGCTATCGCATATTTTTTCTAGACTGTATCGCTCAGATCTATCACGAAGCAGACGTAGTAGTGGAGCTGGTCTTGGTTTAGCCTTGTGTTATTCGATCATTAGGAACTCTGGAGGAAACATAAGTGCATGTTCGTCATCTTTGGGTGGCATACAAATTGAAATCCAGCTACCAACAATGCAAATGAAAGAATCGCCCTTTGACGATTCTAGGTTATCGGATAAGAAAATTTATAACCCAAACCATATACTGTATGAATAACAGTCTTATCAACTGCGACTTTGTGAAGTTTATGTCGTAAGTTTTTGATATGGCTATCAACCGCTCGGTCATTGCAGTGAGGGTTATGCTGAGCCAGAATATCTAAGAGTTGAGGCCGTTCAAATACCCTGTTAGGTCGACTAATCAGTGTTACCAATAAATTAAATTCGCTAACCGTTAGCACAAGCATTTGCCCCATGAACATTACTGTTCGCGAACTATTACAAATCAGAAACTCAGAAACGGTATCTACTTTTCCTTTGCCTCGATAAATAACGTCTATGGCCGAGGGCTCTTTTTCAACTCTGCGCATAATGCTGTTGATTCTAGCGATTACCTCACGAGGGCTAAACGGTTTGCAAATATAGTCGTCAGCACCAATTTCAAATCCTTTAAGCCTATCATGTTCACTCGTTTTTGCTGTGATCATAATAATCGGGATATCGTAGCTTTGACGCAATTGTTTGCATACTTCATAGCCGTCCATACCCGGCAACTTAACATCTAACAAGACTAAGTCAGGTGGTTCTGTCCGAAAAAAGGAAAGTACTTCCAGTCCATTTTCCACTACAAAAGTTTCGAACCCTGCATGTTTTAAATTTGCCTCAAGAATGCCAGAAATGGCAGAATCGTCTTCTGCAATTAGTACCTTCATATGTGTTTACGCGCTTTTTTATTTTTATATGTACCGCTATTCTAAGCATATTTCCTATCCCAAAGAAACCTCCAAACTCTTTTGCTTGACCGCTTAAATAGCTAACTTTGATGCGGTAACCAAACCCCCTGATTCAAATTCAATAATTGCCGTACTGGTCACAAATTCTCACAGAAACATGCGTACCTACATACTTTCTCCATATTTTGTGTTCATAACAACCTTACACAATTACCCTAATTGAAAGGAAAGGGATGTGTTATTTGTTCGGAGGCTCACAAATGCAGGATGAAAAACGACGCAAATCGATCATCCTGAAAATGTTACTGAACGACTCCTGAGGTTTATTAGCTTGTGTTTATGGTTAGAAAAGGCGAGCCCCTTTAGCCGACTACTTCAACACACTTCTGTTTTATCGGTAATGTCAGCTAGTTGTTTTCAAAAAAATGAAACCAATAAAAGAAGAGGTTAAACATGAATAAAAATAAAATTGTTACATCCTTTGCACTGATTGCCACCATGGCTGCACCTGTCGCCATGGCGGCCAGTGAATATGAAGTCAGTTTTGGTACCTATCACGGCACCTATATGAAAAATCAGCAAAATGGCGGGCTGAATGAGACGGTTTATTCAAATTCCTCCCAATTAAAAGCATGGGAGACCATGTATATGACCAATTTGTCGGAATCAGAAGACTGTATTCGCGATGGTTCTCTAGTCACTATTCGCTCTGGAGATGATTGGTATTGGCAAGCGAGACCAAACGGTGCCCTACACGTCAATGTTCTGGTCGCTAATTCCTACGAGCAATTTGAGCTAATCAACCATACCGACTCCAGTGGCTGTATTGCTAGCGGAGATAAAATATCCCTCTACAGTCCGGCACACGGAACTTATGTGGTCGCCGAAAAAGATGGCACTGCAGATGTGAATAGAACCAAAATTGGCACTTGGGAGAAATTTACGCTCAGCGCAAGTCCTGTTGTTGAACTGGCGCCTGTCGTCCCGAATCGACAGGCGGCTTACCGTGCACAGGTATTAGCAGAAGACGCAAATAGCGTGGATGCCATGACGATTCTGGCCTATGAGGGGCAAGAAATTCCCGCTAATTTGATTGCTGACTCGATAGACAACATCAACACCAGCTCGGTGGCGGATTTCCGTCTGACGCAATTGGTTCGCGTGTTGTATCTAAGCGATGGTGAGTATGAAGATGCGCTTCTCCCCACACTTTCAAACCTGGATTATTGGTTGACGTCGGGCGAAGAGCGACATGTCTATTGGTCAGAGAACCATATGATGATGTGGACCTCAGCCGCATACTTAATGAGACAAAAATATGGCTGGGAAATGGATAGCGATTTGGATAATCGTCTAAACCACTTTTTGGATCTTAAACTCGAACACGGTTTCTACGAGTTCTTCTCTACGGTTTACTACCGTTACACATTGGCAGGCTTGCTAAATTTGGCTGACTTTGCTGAAAACACCACGATCAAAGCAAAAGCAGAAAAAGTTGCAAAAAATATGATGGCACAAATGGGCTTGGTGGTGAACAATTCGGGCGCTTTCTATCCGGCAGCCGGTCGTAACTATAATAATAAATACACATCTTTTGATCCCAAAGCGACATTCTGGATGATATTCGGACAAGGCCCTATGCGCGATGACGCGGACTATGGTGGTGGAATCGTCGCGACGACATCAGTCGATTTTGACGGTGTAGCAAGGGGCTATTCTAAAAAGGTTAATACCACATTATCTTTCGGTCATGGACAGGATGAAAATGAAACGGTTCATTCAGGCTTTACTCGTGATCAACGCACTCTCTTCCAGTGGAGTTCAGGGGGGTATTTCCATCCTGACACAGCTAACGATACCGCATACACGGTTGACTACTTTGATATGGAAAACCGAAGCGAGTTTTCAGATTTAGCGACTGCGGGCAGCCTACCAGATAGCTGGATGGGTGCTATTGCTGACATAGCCGCAACCTACTCACGCGCTTCAAGCATATCTCAAGCTAAAGTGAAAATTTGGAAGCACAACAATGTCGGACTGACTTCTCTGTATGATTACTATCCCGGTTACAAGGGTTATCAGCAATGGCCTTGGGTCGCAACACTGGGCGATATCGCGATCTGGACGCAGTCAGGTACGATCGCTTCTGGTTGGGCTAATAACGGTAATGCGAGTCAGAATGCGCATTTACCTAGGGTTAGACAAGAAGAAAATGTAGCCATGATCACCTATTTCCCTAACTATGAAATCAGACAGGGCACAGGAAGTAAGCGGGTGACTTTACACTGGCCGACAGAACGTTTTGACGAACACGGCGAAACTAATGGCTATTTAGTGGCTAGAAAAGGCACAACCTATATCGCTGTGCGTCGCCCCGGAACTGAATTAAATGCGGATGGCTACCCAACAAACTGGGGAGATAAAGGTCGTCAAATGTGGGCGGTGGTTGTGGGGAATGTTACTACCCACGGTAGCTATGAGGACTTTCTGGATGTAATCAATGCAGCAACCAGCAAAGTGACTTACAGCTACGACGCTTGGAATGCCACGATGGTTTATTACTCACGCATCACCGTTGATGGTAAAGACATTAATTACACATGGTAAATTAATTTTTAATATCGGATAGCATTGCATTTAGCCGTATAAAAAATGCTGGCTCCGGCCCTATGTTTAATAGGGTATTTAAGCACTTGAGGTTATGACCGTTTTTAAATCTACGTGTTCTAGGTTTGCTTCGGTTATGACCTAAAATGTGAACTAGTGCAAAATATCCTCTGGTATAAATACACCTACAAACTTTCTCCACATTTGGTCATTAATATCTCTCTGCACAGTCAGTTGTAGATTCAAAAAAATGTGTCCCAATAAACTTGAGGCCGTGCTTGTTAATTTGGAGGCTCATCACGAATAAGTGAAAGTTTTTTGGTGAGCCTCATTTTTCCTAATGGTGTCTACATGATTTTGTTATTTGAATTTTTAACAAGCAATTTTCTAAGAACTAAAAAATCACCCAAAGAGGTTACATAATATGAATAAAAATAAATTTGTTACATCCTTTGCGCTTATTGCCACCATGGCTGCGCCTGTTGTTGGCATGGCAGCGGCCGAAAACTATGTGAGTTTCCGTACCTATCACGGTACCTTTATGAAAAATGACGGGAATGGTGGTTCTGGAAAGACGGTCAGTGCAGGTGCTGCATATAATAGTATCTATGAAACCATGACCATGACCAACCTGTCAGAAACAGAAGTCTGTATTGCTAATGGCTCTTTAATTAGCATTAGTTCTGATAATGGATACTATTGGAGCGCCCAAAGTAATGGCGATCTAGACGTCGATCGTTCAGCCGTTGGACGATTTGAGAAATTTCAATTGATCAACCACACCGATACAACAGGCTGTATTGAAGATGGTGATGAAATATCACTCTATAACCCAAATCACGGAACTTATGTGGTTGCAGAAAGCGATGGCACAGCAGACGCTGACAGAACAGCAATTGGAACATGGGAAAAGTTTACGCTTAACTTAGAACCCGTAGTTGGCTCAGAATATCTTGATTTCGGCTTACATTGGGTGAGCAAAACGAGCAATGGTGTAGAAACACAAACTAAAGCGGTTGAACAAGATGGTACAGTTATCTCTTTGTCATCTAGCGATTATTACGATGATTCAAAACCTACAGTCATTTATTTCCACGGTTGGCAGAGCGACTCTGCAGAGTTGAACTATCGACGAGAAAATTTCACTTTTTCTGACAACGGCGATTCGAACTCTATGGCAAGTTGGAAGAATCGAGGTTGGAATGTTGGGGTATTTTACTGGAACCAGTTTGCAGACGAAGGTGAAGTAAAAGACGCAGAAGCTAAAATGTGGAGTACCAACGGTTCTAAAGGCATGCGCTATCGTTTAAATGACGGCAGTTATAGCACAGTACAGTCTCCCAATAAATCACTCGGAGAACTGGCAGCTGAGCAAATCTCTGCAGCATTGGCCAATAACACTTCGGGGAATATTCGTCTTGCAGGTCACTCTTTGGGTAATCAGTTAGCTGTTTATGCAGCAGAGTTAATTAATGACGCTGTTAACGCTGGTACGGTATCTGAAAATGCCATGCCTAACCGAATTGCCTTGCTGGATCCTTTCTGGTCTAAAGATGGCAAAAGCTACTTGGGTGATCAAAATGGGGATGGCAGCAATGATTGGGTTGGCGAAAGAGTCCGTTGGGCCATTGCTGATATGATTTCAGATCGGGATATCGCGGTTGAATGGTATAAATCTTCAGCGATTTTCGATTTATGGATAGGCGATCAAAACTCTAATTTAGAAAACATTGTTGCACTCACAAACCTACGCTTCTGGTATCTTGATGCCACGGATATTGTCGGCAAGCACGTCAATGCCCGCCATTGGTATTTCCAATCAATGAACAATAGTGAACCTGAAGAAGTCACGATAAACTGGTTGAACCAACGTAGTGAAACCGGTTGGGTTGCTGCCAGTGCCAGAACTTCTGACAGCCGTACTCGCGGCATGATGAGCAGCGGTTATGATTGGGATCAGGTTGAAGGGCGTTACACGGCTAAACCCAGTGATGACCAATTTGAAGTGAAAAAGTAAATACTGAAGACCGTTGCTATGCTCTGATAATCAGAGCGTAGCAACTGCTTTACTCTGCAAGTAAGTAAATGTCTGCAACTAGGAAGCGGAGAACCAAAACAAGCCTTACCCAGTTCACCATCCTAGTTTATATCTGCACCGGCTCAAACCTAACTTGATCGATTTGATAACGAATATAAACGCAATCAGACAATTCCACCTACAATCACAGCAGAAAGAAACTCTCTAAACCCACATCCAAGATTTCTGATTTTTAGGCTATAGTAAAACTATGATCTAGCAGTACCGCACGAACTATTGAATATAACGAGTATATCAAACAGCGGATTAGAGCCTATTGTATAAAAGAGCATAGGTATCGAAATTGAAAGTATTTTTTGTTTTTCTGTTAACCTTCGTTTCATTATATCCACAGTTTTCTCAGGCTGAAAATATTGTCGCTGATGTGATCGACTCCTCCCCTTTTGCTTACAAAAACCAAGCTGGAGAATACGTAGGGACTCATTACGAGTATCTTCAAGCTATCAGCATGGAATCGAGCATTGGAATTGATATTCATGTCGTCCCAAGAATGCGGATTATTGAGAACTTAAAAAAAGGCAGTACAGATGCTGTCATTATGTTTCGTTCTGAAAAAAGAAATCCGATCGTAAAGTACGCAGGAATGATCCGCAAGATCAAGGTAGTCGCTCTTAATCGCAAGGGCTCAAATATTAGAACCTATGAAGATCTTTACAATAACACTCTGGGAGTCGGGATACTTCGAGGCATGTTTGTGAGTGAGCGATTCAATGGAGACAAAAAAATCAAAATAATAACAGTGAATAATTATACCCAGATGGTTAAGATGTTAGCTCTTGGTCGTCTTGATACGATTGTTGGCAATACCATAGCAATTTCAAACGCCCTCAACAAAGCAGATATGAATACAGATATTGAGTTTCCAGGGTATCTGTTGGCAATAAAGCAGCAGTGGTTTCAGTTTTCAGCAAAGTCTCCGCATACCGATAAGATTCAGCAAATAAATCAGGCTATTTTCAAACTGAGGGAAAATGCTACCTTTGATAGCATCCTTACTAGACATGTTGGGATAGGCTGGCAGGAACTCAATCGTTAATGTAACTTATTTAGTTACCATGCATTAAAGGAGTATCAGGAAATCTCCAGGCTTTAACACCTAAGCAAGTTATGCTCACTTGATTCAAATAGAAGTAATTTTGCTCACTTCCGTTAATTATCTCAATTTACAAAGTGGCTTTTTTATCCTCACAAAAAAATTTAGCTGTGGTCTTTTTTACAAATTTTGGTATGTGAACTATTTTGTCGAATTAGAACTAAAGCGAATTTTTAATCTAATATCAACGCCCCTTGGTAATCACACCGATACACTTTAATGCTCATAGACAAGACCTAAGGGGTAGCGTTTTCCACTTAGGTAATCCTCTAGACATTTAATAACTAAAGGGCTTCTAAGTTGCTGTTTCTTGAAAAGAATTTCATCGAAAGTTAACCAATGTGCCGCAATAATACCTTCATCAAGCTCAGCACCTACTATTTCTTTAATTGCTTCACACGCATAACAAAACCGATAATAAGTCACATCATTTGAAGGCGCTTTATAAGTGTAGATACCCACTAATTCAGTTGGTTTTACTTGCCAGCCAGATTCTTCAATTGTTTCCCTTACTGTGGCATTCAGTATGGTTTCGTTTTCATCAACATGGCCTGCTGGTTGGTTAAAGACGCGCTCACCTGTTGACGATAACTCTTCCACAAACAGAAACCTGCCATCACGCTCTACTATTGCTGCAACTGTTGCATGAGGTGTCCATATCATATTCAGCTCTCTTTTAACGAGTAATTTTGGCGGGTATCTTAGCGATAAAAATAGTCATGCCCAAATTGGATGTCCGTATATGTTAAATGGATAACGTTATTCCTCAAAGGACGCTAGGATTCCTGTAATTTCATCGGCATACTAAGCAGCTATTTTTTCAATAACTCATATTAAAAATAAGTTTTTAAAGGGAATATCTACATGGCCGCAAGCAGCTTTTTTGCTTTATTAGATGATATAGCCACTCTTTTAGATGATGTCGCTTTGATGAGCAAAACTGCAACCCAAAAAACTGCTGGCGTTCTCAGTGATGACTTAGCACTTAATGCACATCAAGTAAGCGGTGTAAATCCCGACCGAGA